>CEUY01016293.1_pt1 | contig 20027 bp, 16 predicted proteins | sample 361481 | NCBI WGS metagenome assembly CEUY01 (sample SAMEA2622737, study PRJEB7988) | marine metagenome | isolation source: saline water (ENVO:00002010), including
ATTGATGGATAACCTGGTTTTTCTCCACTTTTAAAGCAATAACTAAACCTAGGAATTAACCTGTCAGCCGTATCTTGGTCCAAATAAACATTTACTCTTTTTCTCTTCATAAGCGCAAAAACCCTTAAATCATCTATTCCGCCAGTTTGATCAGCGTGATCATGCGTATAAAGGACTGCGTCTAAATGCTCAACATTAGCCTTTAATAGCTGTTGGCGCATATCTGGCGATGTATCTATTAAAACTGTTGTCTTTTTGTTATTTGTAATCTTTTCAACTAATAAAGAGCATCTTGTCCTTATATTTTTACTATTTTTGGGATTACAATCACCCCAATCGCCATTAATTCGAGGAACACCACCAGATGAACCACACCCAAGGATAGTAGTTTTAATAACACTATTCATTTCTTAGTGAGGCCTTTTTAAATACATTGTGAAAGTTATCAGTGGTCTTATTATAAAACTCATCCTTCTTTATATTAAAAAAATTAGAAAGAAAATTAGCTGTATGTACTACATTAGATGGTTCATTTCTTTTACCTCTCACAGGTTCCGGCGATAAATATGGTGAATCAGTTTCCACCAATAACCTATTAAGAGGTATATCTTTTATAGTTTCGCGTAAATCAGAAGCATTCTTAAATGTTACAATGCCGGATAAAGAGATATAAAAACCAAGCTCAATTGCAACTTTCGCTAACTCGTTTCCAGCTGTAAAACAATGAATTATTCCTGGAAAAGCACCAATTTGGCTTTCTTCTTGCAATATTTCTATTGTTTCGGAATCAGCGTCTCTAGTGTGAATAATTATAGGTAACTGTGTTTCCCTTGAAACACTAATATGCTTCCTGAATAAATCTCTTTGGATTTCTTTATTTGAATTCTCATAATAAAAATCTAGTCCTGTCTCCCCTATTCCAATGACTTTATCATTTTTCGATAAATTCAATATTTTCTCTTTAGAGATATCTTTGTGCTCCTCTGAAGAATGTGGGTGAATGCCTATGGAGCAAAAAATATTATCATATTCTTCTGTGAGGGCTAAAATTGGTTGAAATTCTTTCTCTTGAGTTGATATAACAACCATTCCTTTGACACCTGAATCAAATGCATTACTAATAACTTCGTGAAGATCGTCTTTAAAATCTTCAAAAATTAAGTGACAATGTGTATCAACTAAATAAGTCATTTTTTTTCTATCCTAGACAGTTATGCCTTTCGATTCTAAAATTGACAAGATCATAAATAATTTTTGGTAAAAATGATTAATATTAAAGTAATTTCAGATACAATTTGTCCTTGGTGTTATATAGGAAAAAAAGAGTTAGAAAACTCAGTTAAATTAACATCAGTTAAAGATTTTAAAATATCATATAAACCTTTCCAATTAGATCCTACTATGCCACCAGATGGTGTCGACAGAAAAAAATATATTGAAAGAAAATTTGGAGAGACTACAGCGAAAGAAGTAGGTCTTAGAATAACAGAGGCAGGAAAAAATCTAGGTATAGAATTTAATTACGATAAAATTAATAAAACACCTAACACACTTAATTCTCATAGATTGCTTAAATGGTCAGAAAAGGAAGATAAGCAAAATGAAACACTAGACGCACTCTTTTATTCTTATTTTACAGAAGGACTAGATATAGGCGACAATGATGTTTTGGTACAAATTTCAAAAAATTTAGGTCTAGATTCTGATAAAATTAAAAAAGATCTGGAAAATGAAACCGATCGAAAAAAAATAGAATTAGAAGAATGGTCCTATCGTGATCTAGGTATAGCTGGTGTACCTACCTATATAATTAATGACAGTATGATTGTTACAGGTGCACAATCTTCTGATACATTCGTCAAACTTTTTAATAAGATATCTCAAAAGGGAAAATAAAATGGAAGATGTATTAACTACAGAAATTATCGATAACGAAATTTGTCTAATTAAATTAAACAGACCCAAAGCTTTAAATAGTTTAAACAGAAATTTAGTTGAAACAATAATTTCTTCTATTGATGAATGTGAAAGCAATAATGATATTAGGTCTATAATACTAACAGGAAATGGTCGTGGCTTTTGTGCAGGAGCAGATTTAATGGATGGAGGTTGGCCTCACGAAGAAGGTTGGTCAGCAGGTAAAGCGACAGCAAATGCTATGGACATAGGATTTAATCCATTAGTAAGAAAAATTGTTAACTCAAAAAAACCTATCATCAATGCTATAAATGGAGTTACTGCAGGTGGAGGAGTAGGTTTAGCTTTATGTGGTGATATTGTAATAGCCTCTAAAAGCGCAATTTTTAAATTAGTTTTTGGGCCACAATTGGGAATAATTCCCGATGTTGGCGCCTCTTGGTTGGTTCCAAACTTAATAGGACGTGCAAAAGCAAATGGATTGGCGTTACTTGGTGATGATTTAGATGCAAAAACAGCATTTGAATGGGGTCTAATTTGGAAGGTTGTTGATGACGATAATTTAATAAATGAAGCTACCAAAATTGCGAAAAAAGTATCTGATAGCGCTATTTCAGGATTAAAGGCCGTAGTTAAAGCTCATGATAATGCCCTAGTTTCAACTTTAGACGAACAGTTGGAATACGAAAGAGATACTCAAGAGGTTTTTTGCAATAAAGAAGAGTTCAAAGAAGGAGTTAGAGCTTTTAGGGAAAAGAGAAAGCCAAATTTTAGAGATATTGATGCTAATTAACATTAATTACATTTAAATCTTCTAATTTAGAATCTATAAAATCCAATATATTTAGTCCCTTGTTATTCATAAAGATTAATTTTTCATCAGGGTGTAATTTAACATATTCAGATTGAGATATATAATGAATCAAACCTTCTGAATTATTAAAAATATTATCTTTAAATTGTATTATGAAACCGTTCTTATTGTCTTTAATTGTTTCAATATTAAGGTTTTTACATTTAATTTTGATTAATATTACTCTTAATAGTATTTCAATTTCTTTAGGAAATTTTCCAAATCTATCGATTAATTCTATTTCCATTAGCTCTAATTCGGATTCCTCTTTTATGTTTGATAGTTTTCTATAAATTTCCATTCTGATATTTATATCTTCAATATAAACTTCTGGAATTAACACAGGTAAATTTATAGATATTTTTGGTGACCACTTTTTACTGACAATTTTTTCATTATTATTTTTTAATTCTGAAATAGTTTCTTCCAACATTTCCTGATACAGCTCGATTCCTATTTCTTTTATATGTCCTGATTGTTGTTCACCAAGAATATTTCCTGAACCCCTTATATCCAGATCATAACTGGCTAAATTAAAACCAGATCCTAGTGAATTAAGTGACTGTATAGCTTCAAGTCTTTTAAGCGCATTGTCTCCCAAATGAAAGTCACTTTCATATGTAATATAAGCATATGCCTTAATGTTTGATCTCCCTACTCTACCTCTAATTTGGTATAATTGTGACAGACCAAATAAATTGGCCTTATGAATAATTATTGTATTTGCATTGGGAAGATCTAAACCAGATTCTATAATGCTTGTGGATATCAATATATCGTATTCACCTTTATAAAAATCGTGCATTCTATTTTCTAACATAGTGGATGACATTTGACCGTGAGCTATTACATATTTAATTTCCGGAAGTTCCTTTTTAATAAACTCTTCAATTTCTCTAATATCTTTAATTCTAGGAACAATATAAAAACTTTGCCCTCCTCTACTTTTCTCCCTTATTAGCGCTTCTTTAATAACAATATTATCTTTTTTAAAAACAAATGTTTCTATAGACCTTCTATCTATTGGAGGAGTAGCAATAATTGATAAATCTTTAACACCAGTCATTGCTAATTGCATCGTTCTTGGTATTGGTGTTGCTGTTAGTGTGAGAACATGAACATCAGATCTTAGTTTTTTTAATTTTTCTTTATGCCTTACGCCAAAATGTTGTTCTTCATCAATTATTAATAAACCTAAATCCTTAAAATTTATTTTTTCAGATAGTAGGGAGTGTGTTCCAATGATAATATCTGCCTCACCATTATTAATTTTTTCTATATTTTCATTCTTTTTTTTAGTCAGTCTTGATAATTCGACAATATTAATTGGCAAACCATTAAATCTATCCTTAAATGTTTCATAATGTTGTCTTGTTAATAATGTGGTTGGAGTTAATATTGCTACTTGTTTACTTTCTAACGCTACTAAAAAAGACGCTCTTATTGCCACTTCAGTTTTTCCAAATCCGACATCACCACAAATTAGTCTATCCATTGGAATGCCATTAGATAAATCTGATAAAACACTATCTATAGAATTCATTTGATCATCTGTTTCTTCATAGGAAAATCTTGAACAAAAATCGTCGTAATAGTTATTATTGATATTAAATTTTATTGCCTTTGAAACTTTCCTCTTCGCTGCAATATCGATTAAATCTTTTGCAAGGATCATAATGTTTTCTTTTATTTTTTTAGTTTTATTTTTCCAGGATATGCCGCCCAAACGATCTAAGGTTATATTTTCATCGTGTGAATTATATTTTGAAAGCATCTCTAGGTTTTCAACAGGTAAATACAATCGATCATTATTTCTATATTCGAGCAGAAGACATTCATGTTCTGATTCTTCAATTTTTATATTTGTCAATTCTGTAAATTTTCCTAAGCCATGATCAATATGAACAATTAAATCACCAGGATTTATATTAGAAACATCTTTTAAAAAGTTCTTATTATCTACTTTTCTTGTTCTATAAAACTTTTCACCAAATATATCTTGTTCAGAAATAAAAAAATTATTTCCTAATGAAAATCCTTTTCCTAAATTAAGAACACAAACACCTATCCCAAATTTGTTGCTACTTTTTGTTTTAGACCATTCTTCCAGGCTATAATTACTAATTCCTTGGTTATTTAATATCTTAATTAAACGAACTTTAGAGCCCTCGCTTGAACAAGCTAGTATAAGTTTATTATTAAAGCTTGAATTCTTAGTAATTGTATCTTTTAGATATTCATAATTAATCTGATTATTTAGATTTGTTAAATAAAAGCTATCTAAAGACTCTCCATATAGATTAGTGCCTTTAGGGTCATTCAATGTTGTAAGTTTGATTGTATCAAAAGTATTTAGTAAATTCTTATAATTATTTAAATTTAGAAAAATCTCATCGGGTTTTAAAGCAAAGTATTTATCCCCTCCTTTTTCAACTTCATCAAAATTTAATCTATTTATAAATTGAGAATTAATATTCTCTTCAAAATCTTCTAAATAATCAATTATTTCATTATCAATTATTAAAATCGGATTATCTAAATAATCAAAAATAGTTGATTTATTATCACAAAATAGTGGCAACCAACTTTCAATTCCTGGATAAAGAATAGAATTAGAAATACTTTCATAAAGTTTAGATTCTTTGTTTTTGGATCCAAACTCTTGATTAAAGTTAGATCTAAATCTTTCAATTAATTTTTTATTTAAGATAATTTCATTACAAGGGTAAATACTTACATATTCAAATTCTTTCGATGAGATTTGTGTAATAGGATCAAATTCTCTAATAATTTCAAGTTTGTCACCAAAAAAATCAAGCCTAATAGGAAGTTTAGAGCCATGTGAATAATAATCTATTATTCCACCTCTTACTGTATAATCCCCTATTTCCCTAACATACGATACTTTATTGTAACCATTATCACTTAAGAACTTAATTATATCTTCAGAATTGTAATTTGAATTCTTATCTAATGATAACTTCTTATATAAACCTTCGCTTTTATCTACTAAGTATTGAATACTAGATTGAGCTGTAGTTAGAACTAACTTTGGCTCTTTTTCTTCATTAAGGTCAATTAAGCTCTTTACTCTCTCAGATTTTATATTTTTATTTGGAGAAATACGATCATAAATATTTGTATCGTACTCAGGAAAGAAATGACAATCCTCTATATTTAAGAAATTTAATATATCTTTAATTTGGTTATATCTTTTTTTGTTTTCTGCAATAAAAATAATATCTCTTCTTAAGTGTTTCCATAGTTCAAAAATAATTAATGGTTCAGAACCATGAGGTATATTAGATAAGATTTTATTAATCTTTTTGTCAGATTTTTTTTTAGCAAATTCACTTATAAATTCTTTAGTTAACATCTATGGATTATTTTTTTAATATTTTATCTATAAGGTACCTAAATTTTTCTGGAATAATCTCTTCATTATCAGATGTAAGCCATTTGTATAATTCAGGATCGGAAATATCTAGCAATTCATCAAATAACGCTAAATCATTTTTAGTCATGCTTTCTAATTGCTTGTTTGCAAAGGTTCCTAATATTATGTCCATCTCCTTAGTTCCTCTGTGAGATGCTTTAAAGAATAATTTTTTCAAATAAATTTTCATTTTTCTATTATACTAGTATTTTAAACCATGAAATCACAGTTTCTATATCAGTTATTTCAACCATTAGATACCCTTAAAGGGATAGGTCCTAAACTTAAGTCTCGTTTAAAGTATTTAGTAGGAAATTATGTTATTGACTTATTATGGCATCTACCAAATGGGTTTATAGATAGGTCGTATACACCAAATATTAATAACGCCGAAATTGGAAGAGTCGCTACCATTAAATGTATTGTAAAAAAGCACACACCTTCTTACAGAAGAAATATTCCTTATAAAGTTGATTGTTATGATCAAAGTGGTGAAATTACTCTCGTTTGGTTTAATTCTAGAAAAGATTATCTTGAAGAATTGCTACCTTTAGAAAAAGAAATCCTAGTCAGTGGTTTAGTTGATGAATATAAGAATAATAAACAAATAACTCATCCTGATCATATAGTTCATTCAGATAATTTAGAAAATTTACCTAAGGTAGAAGCAACTTATTCTCTTACACAGGGATTAACCAATAGAGTAGTAAGAACAAATATCCAAAAATTGATAACAAATTTTCCAAAAATTAACGAGTGGCATGATGCTAAATTATTAAAGAAAAATAAATGGCCCTCTTTCTCTGAGGCAATTAAAGTTGCACATAATCCTAAAACCGATATTGATTTAACCAGCTTAAATCCATCAAAAGAAAGGTTAATTTATGATGAATTGCTTGCACATCAAATATCACTTTATTTGATATCAAAGGAAATTAATTATCAACAAGGTATTTCTATTAAGTCAGATAGCTTATTAATTAATGAATTCGTCAATAACTTACCCTTCACACTAACAAATTCTCAGAAACAATGCTTTATTGAAATATCTGGAGATATGGAAAAGCCCTATAGAATGTTAAGACTTCTTCAAGGTGATGTAGGCTCAGGAAAGACTCTAGTAGCATTATTAGCTATTTTAAAAGCAGTTTACGATGGAAAGCAGGCAGCTTTTATGGTTCCAACAGAAATACTAGCCCAACAGCATTTTGAATCATTTAATGACTTAATAAATACCAACACTCACAAAATAGATATCTTAACCGGTAAAACAAATACTAAACAAAAAAAGGAAATTTATGAGAATATTAAAAATGGTACAACAAATATTATTATTGGAACACATGCATTGTTTCAGGAGGATGTAACATTTAATAATTTAGGATTTGTTACGATTGATGAACAACATAAGTTTGGGGTTCATCAAAGATTGTTACTAACTTCAAAGAATCAAATATTACCTCCGGATGTTCTTTTAATGACTGCCACTCCAATACCAAGAACACTCGAATTAACAACATACGGATCAATGTCAGTATCAAAATTAACTGAAAAACCTAAAGGAAGACAAATAATTAAAACTGCTGCTAAGCCATTAAGCAAACTCAAAGAAACAATTAAATCCTTAGAAAAGGCTATAAATAGTAATAACAAAATTTACTGGGTTTGCCCTTTAATAGAAGAGTCCGAAAAAATTGATCTTGCTGCAGCAGAAAAAAGATATAAAAGTTTAGAAAAAATATACCCAAATAATGTTTTACTTCTTCACGGAAGAATGAAGGCTGAAGAAAGAGAAAAAATAATGGAAGAATTTAAAAACGGTAGCATTCAGATTCTTGTCGCAACTACTGTTATAGAAGTTGGAATAGATATACCAGAGGCAACAGTTATGATTATTGAACACTCTGAGAGATTTGGGTTATCACAATTGCATCAATTAAGAGGACGAGTTGGAAGAGGTGAAGATAAATCAAGCTGTCTATTACTTTACCAAACTCCTTTAGGCGAAAATGCTAAAAAAAGAATTAATTCATTAAGAAAAACAAATGATGGATTTATTATCGCAGAAGAAGACTTAAAATTAAGAGGATCAGGAGAGATCTTAGGAACAAGACAATCAGGTTTTCATATTTTTAAAATAGCTAATTTAAATGAAAATAATGATTTGTTAGAAATTGCTAATAAAAATGCTAGAGAAATTGTGGACAATAAAAAACTCAATGATGATTACAAATTGCTTCTTAAATTATTTGGCAAAGATGAATCACTTAAATTAATTGATGCAGGCTAATCTTGATCAGGAACAACCAACCCAGCTGAAATAATTAATTTAGCAGCCTCTTCAACGGTCATATCCATTTCTATCGTATCTTCTTTCGGAACAAACAATAAATAGCCTGATGTTGGGTTTGGTGTTGTGGGCGCAAAAATACATAATAAATTATCACCCTTTTTGTCAGCAATTTCTCCTTTTGCTTCAGTTGTTACAAACCCAAGTGCCCATATACCTTTTCTTGGATATTCAAATAAAACTACACCACTAAAATTTTTGTTAGACTGGGTTCCAACGGTTTCAAAAATTTGTTTCAAAGCCCCATATATATTTCTAATTACGGGGACACGATCAACTAGGCTTTCTCCATATTCTAAAACTGTTCTACCAAAAAAATTCGCCGTTAAGGCACCTAAGGCTGTCAGAATTACTATAGAGGCAATTAGACCTAAACCAGGTAAACTGTAAGGAGATTCCTGTAAGGCGTTCGGAATAAATGGCGCAAACCAAGAATCAACACTTTCAACAAACCATATAGCAACCCATATCGTTATAGCAATTGGAGCGGCAACAACTAAACCAGTTAAGAAGTAATTTCTAAATCTTCTCATTAAAGATATTTTCTGAGGATTTTCTTCAGACATATTTATCTTGTAGCATAAAAATAATTATTGATAATAGTGTTTTAACTTTTTTTATAAGATGGAAAATTTAAAAAATAAATTATATCCAATAATTAGTGATTTTATTCCTAATATTATATCAATCAAAAGTCTTCAAAGACTTTCTGGTGGTTCTAGTAATGAATCTTGGAAAGTTACTATAACAACAAAAGAAAATGATCAAGATCTTGTATTTCGTAGAACTCCTGACGGAAATACAAAAGACGAAGAAAGTAACAATTTTGTAGGTGTTATTAATGAAGCAAATATTATGGATCTGGCATTCAAATTCGATGTTCCTGTACCAAAAATATTAAAAGTTATCGATAACAAAGATATAGGAAAAGGTTTTTTCATGGAATTTATTGATGGTGAAACATTAGGAAATAGAATTGTTAATAGTGAATCATTTGATGCTACTAGACCTAAATTAGCTAGTAAGTGTGGAGAAATAATAGCTAAGATTCATAGTATACCTTTTTCAAGTATTGATAATATTCGAACATCAGATGCTTATGAAGAAATTATAAGATATGAAGAATCATATAGAAATCATGGCCAACAAATACCAGTCTTTGAATATGCATTAAGTTGGTTAAAGGATAATATTCCTAAAGAAATTCCTTTAAAACTAGTCCACGGTGATTTTAGGAATGGTAATTTAATTATATCAAAAAAAGATTATGTATCAGCAGTCTTGGATTGGGAAATATTTCACATAGGCGATCCTTATGAAGATTTATCTTGGATATGCGTAAATAGCTGGAGGTTTAATAAGATAGATTTAGCTGTAGGTGGTTTTGGTCACAGGGAAGATATGTACAAGTCTTATGAGAAAGAAAGTGGAGAAAAAATAGATAGGAATAGAGCAAGATTTTGGGAAATATTAGGAACTTTAAAATGGGGCATTATGTGTTTAAATATGATAGAAATATACAGATCTGGTTATGATAAATCTATTGATAGGGCATCAATTGGAAGAAGATCGTCAGAAACTGAAATTGATCTAATCAGAAAGATAATATTATAAATATGAGAAGCGAACCATCAACATATGAGCTTTTAGATGCTATAGCAAATTTCTTTGAAGATATTAAAGAATTGGTTTCAGATAACCTTGATGATTATATCTTTTCCTTAAAGAGTGAAATTCCTCCTGAAGTATCATTATTGGAGGAGATTATTGATACTTTAGATAACAATCTTATTCCTTTACTTAAGGGTCATAATAGATTTTTTGCCTTTGTAGCTAAGAATTCACTTAAAATATGCATCAGGGAGATTAAACTAATTGATAATTATGAAAGACTTGAAAAAGAGCGTTTAAATGAAATCCTAAATGCTGATGGTGATATTAAAGAATTAAACAAAGATTTATGTGAACGAATTAAAAATAAAAAAATTGATTTAGAAAATCATTTTCTACAACAACATCTAATTAAGACAACAATGGCTAAATTAAGTATAGATCAGCCAAAATATTCCGGTTACCTTAAGGCACTAGAAGATAACTATCCAAAAGATTAAATAATTATAAAGAACCAATAATTGCTACAGAACAAACATTATTAGCGGGTTGACCCCCTAAATTATGTGTTAATCCAATTGTTGGGTTTTCTAATTGTCTTTTGTCTGCACGACCTTGTAATTGAAGATACATTTCATAAAGCATTCTAAGACCTGATGCACCAATTGGATGCCCAAAACATTTAAGGCCTCCATCAATTTGACAAGGAACTTGCCCATCAGCATCATAGAAACCATCCATGACATCTTTAACAGCTTGCCCTTCTTCAGAAATAAATAAATCTTCCATTGTCACTAATTCAGTTACTGAGAAACAATCATGTACTTCCATCATAGAAATTTCTTCTCTTGGCTTAGTAATGCCAGCCTCAGCATAAGCTTTTTTGGCTGCAATTCTTACAGTATGAAAATATGATCCATCCCAAGTGTTGTGATGAGATTCCAAACCATTTGAAACCGAAAGTTGAAGAGCTTTTACACTAATTAGATTATCTTTTCCTAAACTTTTTGCTATTTCAGGTGTTGTAACAATTGCAGCAGCAGCACCATCTGAAACACCACAACAATCAAATAAACCAAGAGGTTCGGCAATCATAGGTGCATTCATTACTTGCTCTTCTGTAACTTCTTTTTGTAAATGAGCTTTTGGATTTTTAGCCCCATTTGCATGACTTTTAACAGATACATGAGCAATAGCTCTTTTCATATCTTCTGCAGAAACACCATGTTTAGCTCTATAAGCTGAAGCAAGTTGGGCAAAATTACCTGGCGCAGAACCAGACGGTCCAATTTGTGGCCCGAATGTTCCATAATTAGTGGCTGGTAAGCCTCCATAACCAGTATCTTTTAGTTTTTCCATACCTAAAGCTATTGCAATATCTGCAGCACCAGCGGCTACCGCATACACTGCTCCTCTGAAAGCTTCTGAGCCTGATGCACAGTAATTTTCTACTCTAGTAACAGAAATATTTGGAAGTCTTAGGGCTACAGACATAGGTGTACCACCCTTACCTGCCCCAATATCATCAATATGATGAGAAAACCATGCTGCATCTAGTTGATTAGGTTCGATTCCTGCATCATCTAATGCTTCAATATATGCTTCAACCATTAGATCGTCTGGGCTTGTGTCCCATCTTTCTCCGAATTTTGAACACCCCATTCCAAGGATTGCGACTTTATCTTTAATGCCTGAAGCCATAATTTTCTCCGTTTTTAATAATTTTTTTTACCATAATTTGCTTTAAATAGGTACAGCTTTCCAAAAATACCTTGTAAAACCCCTTGCTTCGTCAACAGCTTTAATTCTAAAAACCATTTTAACATCTTTACCAGATTCTATCTCTCCTTCTCCAACATCAGTAAAATCCATCATAATTCTTCCACCTTCTTCAAAGGAAACTATCCCATAATAATTTGGAGGATTAATTGAGAAGGATAAATAATCAGCAGACCATGAAAGAATATTAGCTTTTTTCTCAGCTAGTTTATAAGGCTCCTGTGTATCAATATCCGGACTATTTGGACTAACTGATATTCTAGAAGGTGGAAATTGAATGGTACCTGTTTTAGAGCATTTACCTCCTACTAGACCTATAATTGCATCATTATGTCGATATAAAGTTGTTAACGCCGTCTTTCTATCAATTTCGCCTCTCATCCCTTTTTCCCATTTAACTAAATCATTAAAAGTTAAATATTTCATATAGTTAGTTTCTTCTACTCCACTATCTAGCATAGATGAAATTGACTCTTCATTTTTAAACTTTTTAATTAAATCTGTTGTTTCAATAAGAATTGCATCCCCACCTCCACCAAATGAACAAACTAGGATTTTTTCATTAGGGTTAGAATTTTCTAGTACATGAGTAAGCATTAATAAAGAATGAGATGAGCCTGTATCACCAATATTCAAAGCCATATTATCAACTACATTTTCTGGATCTATTCCGCATATTTTAGAAATTGTTTGAGGAACACGAGGAAAAACACATGGAAGTATAAATTTACTTATTTCTGAAGGGTTTATACTATTTTCTTCAAGTAAATTATTAATTAATTTTGGCATTATTTTTAAATAACCCTCATCACGTATCCATCTTTCTTCCCAATTGTAGTCAAATTCTTCATTCGGACCTCTAAAATGGTCAACAAAATCAACTGAAATTGAGGCAGTTGCTAATACTTTTGCAATAATATCCTTATTGCTAACCGATATGGCTGTTGATGCATCACCAAAATCTAATTCTTGAGCGCTTGCAACCCTTGATTTTCTCTTATCGGAAGTTAAAACTAATGAATAATTACTTTTTCCTGATTGAACAGATGAAATTGCATTTATTAATGCTGTTGTACCACATTTTAATGTAGATGATATATCGGTACATTGTGTAGATTCTTCTAAAGTTAAGGCTGCCCTTACAATTCCGGAGTTTAGTCTGTCAGCAAAGGGCAAAGTTGTAGATGCCAAAAACAAATTATCTACATAAGATCTATCATCTTCCGGTCCAAGCAATCTTCTTGCTGCCTCAACAGACATTGTAACACTATCCTCGTCCCAATTAGAGATGGATTTTGTTCCCTTGCCTTTTCCTAAGAGATTGGGCGCTAACCAGGCATTCGCCTCAGTTACCGACTTTCTTAATAATCTTAACTTGGGTATGTACCCAACTAGTGATGAAATACCGACATCAGCCATAATTTCTCCTGATATAATTTTAAGGTCTTTATTTACAGCAAATAATTTATAATATTGAAAGGATTTTTTTAACTTTTAAATCTTTTTGCATGCTCTACAAGCGCTTCTCTTACTTCGATAGAGCTAAGGCAGGGATTGTCGAACGGTAAGTAATAAATATTCATTTTTGACTCTATATAGTAACCATCAATTGATATTCCTATCATCAAGGCGCTTTCATCATTTATATTATGGATTCCTTTAAGACAAGAAATCACAACATCCTTATGATCTTCATTCATATGCTCTATCATTGATATTTCTTCGTCAGCCCATTCAGGTTTTTCTAAATTCCAAAAATCATCTTTAAGCCATGCTATCTCACCGAAACCACCAATCCACCTAACCTCTCTTGGGTTAAGTTTATAAAAATTAAAATCATGAGTTTTCGAATAATCTTCACTTTTAGGAAGAAATTTAAAAAATCTTTCCTTACAGTGATTTAAATCTTTTGATTCAGTAACTTTTTTGAAATTACCCATTATACTTAATCTTGAGCTATTTTGTTTATCCTCTTCCTTAGTAATATTAAAGATTGTTAAACAAGATTTAGGGTTATTTAAAATATTTTTTGTATGCTCTGCAATGTCGCTAGCATAAATATAAAAGGATCTATTCTGATCGGTGACATAAGTAATAAAACTACCAAAAGGAAATTCTTCAAATTTTTTTGACAAAGTTGACAAAATAGCAATGTTATTTGATCTCATCAAATTTACAGCTTCATTTTCATATTTAGATTTTAACATTTTTCTTTAAACATAATTAATAGTAATTTTGTTTTCTTTTTCTTCAATAGTCAAAGGGATTTCATAAACTTCAGATAACAAATCCTCTTCAATTATTTTTTTTGGATCTCCATAACTAACCATTTTTCCAGATTTTATAATTGCAATCTTATCTGAATATTTAAATGCTAAATTAAGATCATGTAAAATTAATAATACACCTACCCCATTATTTGCTAATTTTTTAATTTGATTCATCATTTTAACTTGGTGAGATAAGTCTAAACTTGAAGTTGGTTCATCTAACATTAAGTATCTTGAATCAAAAGATTTAGATTCACGCCATAATTGAAGAAGAGTCCGAGCAAAGTGTACTCTCTTCTGCTCACCTCCGGAGAGAGTATTAAATTTTCTTAATTCTAAATCTTCTATCTCGCAATCTATTAATATTTTTTTTAATGAATTATTAAGTTGATTAGCATGTTTAATATCACCTCTATTTAACCATCCCATCTCAACAATTTCCTTTACATTAAAATCGAAAACAATTGGTTGAGACTGAGCCATAACACTCCGGATAAATGCTCTTTCTTGTATAGAAATTCTATTAATTTCTTTATTATCATAATAAACAGATCCTTCATCTGGATTTAAATCACCAGATATAATATTTAATAAACTTGATTTTCCTGCACCATTTGGACCAAGTAAGGTAATAATCTCGCCCTCTTTTATTTCTAGAGATATATTATTTAAGATTTCTTTTTTATTGTAATATAAAAATATTTCATCGGATTTAATACTCATAATTTATTTATCCTAAAAATTAACCATAAAAAGAATGGAGAACCAATGGCGCTAGTGATCAAGCCAACAGGCAATTCGGCTGGTTGAATTATTATTCTTGCTAAAAGGTCAGCAAAAATCATTAATGAAGAGCCAATTAAGGCAGAGCCAATTATTACATATGTATGATTGACCCCTGAAATAAGGCGTACCAAGTGTGGTACTATCAAACCAACAAAACCAATCATTCCTGATAAAGCAACACTAGCTCCAACGGAAGCAGCAGAAGTAAAAATTATTCTAAATTTTAGATTTTGCACATTTACACCTAACCTCTTTGCTTCTGCTTCACCTAATTGAAGAATATCTAAATTTCTTAATACAGGTGATAAGAAAATAAATGATGTTATTATAATTAAGATTGCAGGTAATAATAATGGCCAAGTTATTCCGCCAAAACTGCCCATAGTCCAAAAAGTTAAACTTCTTAATTGTGAATCAGAACTTATAAAAGTTAAAATACCGATACCAACTGAAGCAATAGCATTAATAGCAATTCCGACAAGAAGCATATAAGTAATTCCTTGGTAACCAAAACCTTTGGTTAATAAAAAAAGAAGTAATATTACTAATGCCGAACCTAAGCATGCAGAAAGAGGTAATAAGAATGTAGAAAGAATAAATTTTGATGCTATTGAACTTCCAAATACTATTATTAGTGACGCTCCTAACGCCGCTCCTGCCGATACACCTATTAAACCTGGATCAGCTAATGGGTTTCTGAATAAACCCTGAAGACAAGCCCCAGATACAGCCAAACTTGCTCCAACTAATCCAGCTAGAATTACTCTTGGCACTCTAATTTCATAAAAGATTTTATTTTCTATTAATAAGTTATCTCCGTTAATTAAAGAAAATATAGAAAAGTCATAACTTCCAAAAGAGAAGGCACCAAAAAAACTTATTAAAAGAATTACAAAAAAAAGAAGTAATAATTTTTTTTGTTTTAAAGTTATATACTTAATTTCATAAATTGATGAAAAAAAACTATTCATTATTTTTCACTAAAAATTTGTTAGATAACTTTAAAGCGGTTTGAATTGTTCTGGGTCCAAATCCAAGCATTTCCATACCATCTAACGCTATAATATTATTATTCTTTGCTGCGGGTGTATATTTAACCGTAGGATGATCGGCTAATATTTTTAAGTCCTCAAATGAATGTGAGCCCCTATTTGATATTAATATATAATCTGGGGATGCCTTAATAATAGATTCTGTTCCAACAGGTTTCCAGCCATCAAAAGAATTAAAAGCATTCTTAGCTCCTATCATATTAATAAAGCCATCAGCTGAAGTTTTATTTCCGCCAACCACCGGTGAGCCGCTATCCATATTTAAAATAAACATAACTTTTATATTTTGCTCAGATAGTCTAGATGATACCTGATCTAATTCTTGCTTGAGTGGAATTATTAATTTATTTACTAATTTGTCAGTCTTGCTTCTTTCATTAATTATTGTACCAATACATTTAATCTTTTTGATTATTCCATCCGATGAATGCGTTTCATTTAAAATTTTTATATCAACACCAGTTCGTTTAATTTGATCTATTACACTAGGTGGCCCCATATCATCCTCACCGATAATAAGCGTTGGTTTAAGTGAAAGTATACCTTCCGCAGATAGATTCCTGACATATCCTATGGATGGAAAGTTTTTAGTTTCTTCAGGATAATTCGATGTTAAATCAACAGCATTAATTCTACTTTCTTCTTTCAGGAAATATAATATTTCTGTAATTGATCCACCAGCAACTGTTATTTTTGATGAATTAGATGCTATTTCGCATGAAAACATACTAATTGGTAAGTTAACAATAATAAAGAAAAACAAAAGCTTTAGGGCATTCTTTAACATAATTATTACTGTTTACATTATATAAAATCTAATGTAAATGATAATGATTCTCATTCTCAACTGAGTTTATTAATAAGGATAAATCATGAAAAACATTAAATTAAATTCACTTATTTTTACAATAGTTTGTATTATAAGCTTAAATAGTTTAAATGCTCAAAATCTTAAAGCACCAAATGATATAGAAGAAATAACAGTTATTTCTTCAAGGGCACCAGTCCCTTTAAATGAAGTAATTGGCTCAGTTGCTTTAATTAAATCTGATGAAATTGAAAAAAGAATAGCAAACAATATTGTTGATTTAATTGAAAATACTATTGGAGTAACCGCGCCAAGAAGTGATGGTTATGGAAGAATATTTAATGAAGGTTTCAGGATTCGTGGCCTTGGAGGTAAGCGAGTTAATGTTTTAATAGATGGTGTAAGAATTCCTGACTCTTATGTTGGATATGGAAGAGATGTTGTAGATGTAGACCTAGTTAAAAAAGTTGAAATCTTAAAAGGACCTAGTTCTGCTCTTTATGGGTCCGATGGTTTGGCAGGAGCAATTGCGTATACAACGAAAGATGCTTCGGATCTAGCTTCAAGTAATAACCCTTATCTTTCCTCAACAGTATCTTTTGACGACTCAACGGACTCAACAAAGGTTGGTCTTCTGGGCGCTTTTGTAAGAGATAATGTAGAAGGTTTAATTCAGGTTACTCATAGAGATACTCATGAAAGAAATTTACACAACCAAGCAAACATTGAGCCAAACAGTATGTCTGGTGAGTCAAATAGTGTTTTAGCTAAACTTAAGTTTCTTCTTAATGAAAGTTTTGACCTAACTTTTACAGCTGATATCCAAGAATGGAAGAATGATTGGGATTTATCAACCGAAACAGGGTTTAGCTTCTTTCCCACCCCAACACAAACTTCATCAGCACTTGGAACAGATGAGTCAAGCAGACATAGGTATTCTATTGAATTAGGTTTCAATAATTCAAATATGTTTTTCGATGAAGGTAGAATAACTGCATTTGCTCAAAAAACTGAACAAGATCAAATTACTAATAAATCAAAATTAATTTTTGAAATGGGTATGAGAGCGAGGCCAACACCCTACTCTGAGTATCAAAATTTTCAATTTAACCAAGAAATTTTTGGTATATCATCAGAATTTTACAAGGAAGTTGTTAATCAGTCAGGCGTAAGGCACCAGATAGTTTATGGAATTGAGTATGAGTCAATTGATGTTGAAAGGCCAAGATATAGGTATGAAACAAATCTCATTACAAGAGCGTTAAATTATAATATTGGTGGCCACACATATCCTGATAAAACATTTCCAGATACTGAAACCATTAGACAAGGTGTTTATTTCTCTGACAGAATTGAAATTACCTCAAAAGCAAGCATTGTTATCGGAGCAAGATATGACTCCTATGAATTAAAACCATCAGTTGATGAGCTCTTTAATAGAAGTAATGTAGCAAGAAATACTCTGTCATATATTGACGACAGCGCTGTTTCAGGAAAATTAGGATTTATTTATGATGTAACTGATAGCTTATCTATTTTTGCACAATATGCTGAAGGCTTTAGAAGCCCTGACTATGAAAGCGCAAATATATCATTTACTAATTTTGCCTTCTTCTACAGTCTTGCACCAAATCCAAATTTGGATTCTGAAGAAAGTGATGGATATGAAATTGGCTTGAGAGGCGATAATATTTTTGGATCATCGAGAGTAAATTGGTCATTAGTTTATTATGAAAATGACTATGAAGATTTCATTGATAGTCAGATTACTGGAAGAACACCAAGAGGAATCTCTATTTATCAATATGTTAATCTTAATAGCGTAACAATTGATGGGTTTGAGCTTGAAGTTCAAGCTCTATTAAACGACAACTATTCCTTGTATTTAGGTTATTCAAATAGTGATGGCGAACAAAACGGTAAGGAACTCATATCTATCGATCCCGATCAAACAATACTAGGATTAAATTGGAGCTCTGATAGTGGAAGATTTAATATCAGAGGCTTTGCTAATATTACAGAAGCTAGTATAGATGGCCTTGCTCCAGTTTGCGGAAGGTCAGGCTGTAATAACCTAGTAGAAACACCTGGACGTACTACATTTGATCTATTTTTTAATGCGAATTTAAGTGATAATATTGACCTTAATTTTGCAGTACGCAATATAACAAATGAAAAATATTATGATTGGGCTTCAGTTAACGGTAAAACTGTAAATGATCCAGAATTAGATCTATTTCTTAATTCAGGCAGAACAATAAGCGCATCGATTAAATATGTATTTTAATTAAGCTTTGCTTCTTCTGTTCTAAAGAATTTAAAGAAACACCAAGTTGAAAATGCTGTCATTAAATGCCAGATCGCATGCGGTTGAATCAATGAATCAGGATTACAATAAGGTGTATCTGGATATCCTTGAAGCCAAATAATAAAAGCAAATACATATGTAATCATTCCAGTAAAAAACCAAGGAGAGTAATCTCTTTTAACTGTTGGTGCTCTAATAGAAAAAATAGCAGGTATCCAAAATAATATTACCCACCAATATTCATTCAAATTATTAAATATTTCATTCGGTAAAATTCCAAATATTGCTGCAACAAAGAAACCTACAAAACCAGATAACCATCTAAATGTAGGCGACCAAAAACGAAAAAGAGTTTCTGAAATAACCCATAAACCTATTGATAATCCAAATAAATCAAGATTAATTCCTAAATCCGAACCAAAAAACCACCTACATACAGCATAAATTAAAACGATTAAGAAATAGGTAGAAAAAAAGCGTTTTATAGACCAATTTCCCATTTCCTTAATATTTAAAAGCCAAGGGATAATTATGTACATAATCATACTTAGATTATCAGCCCATTCTCCCCATTCGGTATGTGTTCCATGCATTAGCAAGGACCCAGGACCCAAGAATATACTTGCCCCTGCATAAAGTGTTGATATTGGTGTAAGTCCATTAAATTGGTTAGAATTTAATCCAGTCTTATCTTTGATTAGAACCCAAAACATTAGGAGGCCCATAATCATAAAACCGATATTACTTAAAGCATTTGCTGGTTCTCTGAAAATACCACCGCTAACTCTTTCGCACCATCTTGATATATCGCCAATACTTTCTTTAGGTTCTAGACCAAGAATAATTCCGTAATAACC
>CEUY01016827.1_pt1 | contig 19858 bp, 21 predicted proteins | sample 361481 | NCBI WGS metagenome assembly CEUY01 (sample SAMEA2622737, study PRJEB7988) | marine metagenome | isolation source: saline water (ENVO:00002010), including
ACCCCATTCCCCACTCAATGGCGGTAGCAGAGTCATCTCCATCTTTTCAGCCAATAGCTCCCTAACTCGCTTACCTCTTGCAGTCATCTCCCTAAAGAACAGAACTGGACCCATGACGAACAATAGGAATACTAATTCTTCTCTAATCATCTTCTACGTTTCAAGGAGAATTAAGGCCCCAGTGGTTGGCCGATCAACCTCGAGGGATCTGCGTCAGGTTTTGGCACATACTTATCGATCCAAGGTCCTCCAAATTGGGCTACGTAAAGATTTCCTTCCGAATCGACACTCATCTGGTGCGGCAGAGAAAATCCTCCGCAAGCTCCTGTATGATCGTGATCGAGCCCCGCATCTGCGACCGCCGCATCGTCAGAACAAGTAAATCCAGGACGACCCAACGACGATGCCTCACCGTAAGTTCCGAAGTAATCCAACAACTGCCCGTCCATGTCATACTTAAGGATGCGATTCAGAGTAGCATCCAAGATCCATACGAAATCATTCACATCAATCATGATCGCTACGGGATCCCAAATATCCGTCCATTCATCAAGAAATGTTCCATCTTCTGTAAAGATCTGGATCCGATGGTTCCGACGGTCAGACACATAAATCCTATTGTCTTTGTCGACGGCTACTCCATGTATCAAATCGAACTGGCCTTGACCACTTCCTACTGAACCAAATTCGGACAAGAATTCACCCTCAGAATTGTAGCGTACTATGCGACCGTTCTGATAACCGTCACCCAACAGAAAATCACCATTGGGGAGAAACGCAAGCACGGCATTCTGACCGAAGTCTAAAGGGCCAGGATTTGGATTTTCGCGCGGGTTGGGTCCACCTTCCCCAAATACAGGGTTTGGATCTTCCATCCTCAAAAGCAACTCACTTCCATCGTTACTGAATTTAAGAATCGCTTCATGAACACCGTTGCCACCCCTCTCATCTACCCAAACAGCACGTTCTGGATCGTATGGGTTAATGTAAATTTGATGCGGTCGATTAAAAATCGAATCCCATTGTGACCAATTCTCAGTGATGTTACCGTCTCGATCCACAGCTACAAGAAAATTCCTTTGGAGTTCATTAACTTCCCCCATCTGGGGTTCCCTGCGCTCATCGCCCCACATCACAACAAGCACTCTGTCAGGCGTATCAGGCCATACCCCAGCTGCAGACCCCCAAGTCCACGTTTCGTTATGGTCGGATGCTGGTTTCCACCAGCCAGGTATTACATCATACGGACCATTCCTGTCATCTCCACCCTTAGCTATGCCAAATCGACTAGGTGACGTTCCACTTTCGCTCATGCATCCAGATAGTATGAGCGTCCCAACCAACAAGACACCCAGACAGATACGCTTCTCATCCATATTGCCTCCCTCTATTTTCTTATCTAATCATCGTTCTTAGTAATCATTTATCCTGACTAATCGGTCTTCCGTCCTTATATCGATCAAACCAAGCAACCGTGTTTATAACCTTAGCAATCAACTGACTAGGACGATTTGAAATATTGTGAAATGCACCTGGAATCTTCACGAGTGCAGTATCGATACGCCGTAGTTTCAAGGCATGATAGAGTTGCTTCGATTCGGAAAGCGGAGTGCGCAAATCTGCAGTACCCACCATTACCATCGTCGGAGTTTCAATATCACCCACCACTGAAAGTGGAGAAAAATCCCAATAAGCTTGGAAATTTTCCCAAGGAGTTCCTGGGTAGCGGCGATACATGTATCCATTGTAATTATCAGCCACAAGGGTTTTGCTTATCCAGTTAACTACTGGCTTGGTCACCACTGCAGCGCGGAAACGATCCGTATGGCCGACAATCCATGCTGTCATGATACCACCCGCACTGCCACCCGTTACATACATGCGATCCTCATCGATATACCCCCTATCGATAACTGCATCGACTGCAGAAATGAGATCGTCATAATCGTTGCCTGGATAATTGTGATACAGTAGATCGCCGAATTCTTCTCCGTAGCTAGTACTGCCTCTTGGATTAGAATAGACAACTACAAAACCAGCTGCTGCATATAATTGAAATTCAGCCGCAAATCGGTCACCATAATTAGATACCGGCCCACCATGTATCTCTAGCAATAGTGGGTACTCACGATTTGGATCGAAATTCGGGGGATGAAGTATCCAAGACTGTATCGGACGACCATCAAATGAGGATTCTGTCCAATACATTTCCGCTTCAATCAATTGCGCCCGATCCTTCAGATCCCCATTTAGATCCGTGATTGTCTGACGCCGTCCGTCCGATGTCATTATCGCTACTTCACTCGGATCATCAGAGCGGGTATAAGTAAACGCTACGGTACCGTTATTAGCGACTGAATAATTTCCTCCTCCGTAGGCCCTAGAGGCTGAAGTTCCCCCTAAATGCTCAGCGACAACACGCCAATCTCCCCCTAAACTAGTGAAACCTACTTTGGTCACTCCCTCATCATCATAGCTGAAATAAACGCCACTACCATCTGCTGCCCAAGAAAGGCCACCTACAGCCCGATCTAGTCCTTCTAGGTGTAAGCGCTTGCCTGAACCGTCAGCATCCATGATATGTAAATCACTTGTCTGGTATGTACGCACTCTATCCTCATAACCAGTGTATGCTATCCTACCTCCATCTGGTGATATTGCCTGTCCACCGTCTGGTCCTTCACGACTAGTAAGAGCTTGCGTTCTTCCATCTTCCAGAGATACCCGGAACACGTCGCTCTGACTCAGCTCCCATTCCCATCCCGGACGCCTATTGGCGCTAAAAAGAATTGACTGTCCATCGACATCCCACACTGGGGCACCATGTTGAAAATCCCCTTGAGTGATCCGACGGGCGGAGCCTCCATCAGACGGAATCACAAAGATATGTCGAAAACCTGGTTCGATAACGCCACTACCGTCTGCTTCATGCCTCACCCGCGTCTCTACAATCGGAGGATCGGCCCACTCGGCTCCCGCTGGTTTGGCAGGCATCGCAGCAAGTACTGGCCGTGCTTCTGGGACTAACATAGTAAATGCTATATGGCTGCCATCGGGTGACCAGGCTATACCTCCTGGCGAACGCTCTAGTTGGGTCAATCGAGCGATCTGACCGGTATCTACCCAATAAACATAAATCTCACTTCCCTCCGCACTTCCAGAAACAAAAGCTATCCGCGTCCCGTCTGGCGACCAGCGCGGTGAGGACTCTGAACGATCTGCACTGGTAATTTTTCTGTGACTTGACCCATCAGTGTTCACCAACCACAAACGACCTTCCCGGCGATCCCTCATGACACTCATGGAGTACCTGACATACGCCACCATCGAAGCATTCGGAGAAATTTGGACGTCTGATGCATATTCGATTTCGAATACATCCTCGTTCACAAATGGAGCCTGCTGAGCTTCAATTTGCGTTACGCCTAGAATCACAGTCACCAAGAAAAAAACCGTGACAAGTCCAAACCATATAATATTTTTCACAGAAATCATTCCCTCGTCTAAAGTTTTCATTGAAAAAATGCGTATAACCTTGGATTCAAGAGTCGCGTTCACCTTCCAATATGTGAACCTCCCCGCGATTCGCGAATCAGTTCAATAGCCCTTTCCAGAATCAGATCGCTTTCGTTAACAAAAAATCCAGGTTCAGGCTCCATATGAATATCGGGATTGATGCCCACTCCATCATAAAGCCGACCGTTACTAGCCTGAAAGGAGGCCATTGAAGCTAGCCTAACAGCTAGGTCAGATCTGGGCAGGATGTGTTCATTCTGCCTGGCCGAACCGCCTGAACTAGCCGTTCCAAGCAGTGTCACTCCGTCCGTCCCTTTCAAGGCACTCAAAAAAATGTCCGACGCACTGAAGTTGCCATTGTTCATAAGAACGATAATTGGCTTGCCGACAAAAACTGGATCCGTATCCGGCCCCACAATCAAGTAATGCCAGTCACTAAAACCCTCTGCTGGCGGTGACCACTGTGGCGTAAATCCAGGCAACCACTCATCCAACGCCATTCGCTCTGGAGTACCCTCTGGAATAGCTCGGATCGGAAGCATAAAACGGTTCGCCAAGTAGCCTTCTTCTGGTGCTTCACAACCAGGACCAGGGCATCCTGGGCTTAATTTTAGCCGCCCTGCATTTACGACAACTGGCTCCGAATCTGCATCAAGTAAATGGGGTAACAACGTAAGCAATGGAAGACGACTTCCGCCCCCGTTATCTCGAATATCAACAATCACCCCTCGAACACGCCTACTGTCTTGAATCCATGCCGCAAAGCTAGCGATGTAATCAGGGTCGCTCTCCATACGTCGAATCCTGAAATAAGCAATGTCTTCAGGTATGCGATCTCTAGCGTCCTCCGCAAAAGGATAGCGCTCCCGAGCCGCTACGGAGGCTTCGACCAATTCTACCATCCTTTCCACTTGTGACGATCGGTCATGATTCTCAAAAAGTACTAGTGCCTGATCGGATGAAGCTCTGTACATTTCCATCCTTAAAAACCCTATATTTGCTAATTGTCTGGCCCCGCGATGCCAACGAAGCTGCGAAGTTCCATCCACTATGATGGACTGTGCCGCTTCAATCCACTCCGAGATTTCAATCCCATCAATCTTTGCGACGTAGGGATACTCTGGTTCGATCAGCTCCCTGCGCACTCCGTCAAATGCCACTATACGACTACCAGTTGACCTCAATTCAAAAGGGAAATAATGCTGGCCAGGAGGATTATCTTCTATTCGTTCCCGCTCACCAGCCTCGTTGACTCCAGCAATTCGAGGTGCATGCCCATCAATAGACAAGGCCAATGCTTTCTGGAGCTGCATCGCGAAATCCCCAACTCTCATCCTCTCTGGAAGTTGCTCAGAAATAGCCTGCAATACAGCAGACTCATCTAAATTGTCTGCTTCATTGTAGGCATAGTGATAGGTCATAAGAGAATCCAAAACCTTCAGATCTATTCTTGCTTCTTCTCTGCTTACAAATTCGTTCCGCCAGTCGCTAACGTCCATCTCGGAATCGAAATAACCAGTACGCACAATGTCTGTGTAATGCGAAGAAGAGGTCGGATCGGAAACTCCACATCCTAACCCCATAAGTGCGACAGCTAATAATCCCGTCTTCTTCATAGAGCCCTCCCTGGTATAATAAGGACTTTCAGTATACGGAAGCTTGCCAGCGAGCAAAATACCGTAACCAGCTATTTGCTATCCAGATACTCAGGATTGACCCCGCAGTTCCCGCAACCTCTCCCTGGCTTCAGACAACTCAACCTCACTAGTTGAACCGATGACAATTAGCTCTGGCTTGCTAGGCACAGCCTTACCATTGTTCGCGATTTTATCGACCTGTTTACTCCAACGTGGCTGAAAGACATACTCCTTTTCTCCAGTTGGATGCATCCTGACCCCGAAACCACTGCCCCCTGCTTTAGGTGAAGCATCCCAGACAATATCTTCTTCCCGTCCATCCCACTTCAAAGCAATCACTCGCTTCGGGGTCAAGGAATCATGATCTGTCTTTCGCGGCATGTATCTAGCTCCTTTAAGCAATGCTCTAGTTCGGGGAAATCAAAGATGACTCATCCTTTCTTTGAGATTAGCCCCCCGAAGGTTAACCTTAATTTCCTGCAGTGATGAGACTTGCCAACCAATAAAAGTGGCTACCACCTGGATAGTGAGGACAGAGAGCTTTGAAGCGAAAAGATTTCTTTCGGACCCTGACAGCAGTAGGAATCGCAAATCTTGGATTACCCTCTGTGGGTTTTGGGAAACATCGAGCCGATCTGGTGCTGAGGGGAGCACATGTCCTCGACGGTACTGGAAGTCAGGGCAGGGAGATGGACGTCTCCATTTCAGGTGACAGGATTATAGCTATTGGGCCCGACCTTCCCTCTGGATCAACAGAGATAGACCTCCGTGGACTAGTTCTATCTCCCGGATTCATAGATATCCATTCCCACGCAGACCTCTCACTTCTCGTCAATAACAAAGCGGAAAGCCGAATAAGGCAAGGAGTTACATTAGAAATTGTGGGTCAAGATGGAAGCTCTGTCGGACCATGGTCGGATGCCGGATTTGAAGAGACGAGAGACAGCTACCAGAGACGCTATGGAGTAGAAATCGATTTCCGTGATCCACTTGGATTCCTGAACCGCATAGATAAGGAGCGTCCAGCAGTTAATGTAGGAACAATGGTCGGCAATGGAGCGTTACGAGGATTGGTGGTAGGCTACTCAGATCGGCCTGCAACCGAAACAGAGCTTTCTGCCATGAAATCCATTCTTTCTGAGCAGATATCGGGAGGATGTGTCGGCCTTTCTAGCGGCTTGGAATACACTCCCAGTGGGCTAGCTAATCCTGAAGAACTCATCGAAATAGCTTCTGTTCTACAAGGCTCCGGATATCCCTATGCTACCCATATGAGAAATGAAGATGACAGACTGCTTGGAGCGATTGAAGAAGCTCTACATGTGGGTCGTCTTGCCAATGTTCCTGTGCAAATATCACACCTGAAGGCCCAAGGACAACGGAACTACTGGAAAGCCCAAGCTGCCCTTGAACTTATCGAACAGGCTAGCGCGGATGGCCTAGACGTGCACTTCGATCGGTATCCATATACTGCCTATGCCACGGGGCTCTCTAACCTATTTCCAAGCGAGTACCGTGCAGGTGGCAATCAGGCCTTCCTGAACCGCCTGAGAGATTCTGAATATGCAAGTCGTCTGGAAAAAGCTTGCCGTGAAAAAGTTGCCCTGCTCGGCGACTGGAATTCTGTCCAAATATCAAGTACAGGCGCCTCGACATCCTGGGCTCGGGGCGGCCTAGTGGGTGACTTGGCTCGTGCTCGTGGAATTGAAGCCTATGATCTTACACTGGAACTTTTAGAGGAAAATGGCGGAAGTGTAGGAATGATCGGCCACGGAATGAGTGAGGAGAACACTGCAAAGATACTCGCTCATCCTCTCGGGATGCTGTGCTCCGACGGCGGAAGCTATGCACCCTATGGATCACTGGGATCGGGATCGCCTCATCCCCGGGGATATGGCTCATTTCCAAGGTTTTTGGGACACTATGTGCGAGACACAGGAGCACTGGCCCTGGAATCAGCAATTCATAAGGTGACCCAAATGCCAGCGAAGAAATTGCAGCTACGAGATCGAGGCATAATAGCCCCTGGAGCCTACGCTGACCTTGTGGCTTTCGACCCAACGACCGTTGCGGATCAAGCTACCTTCGATAACCCGCACCAATATCCCCTTGGTATCCCCATAGTAATTGTGAACGGAGTGGTGACCCTACGCGACGGAGAGCATACGGGGAACCTTGGTGGTCGTGCAGTTAGAGGAAATTCCGAGTAATCCCCTTCCTTGCCTTCATCTTTTCTTTAGGCAGCTAGGAAGAATACGTCAAAAATACAAACGTGCACATCGCCGCCATAAAGAGGGCTGGTATCGCTTTAATTAGGGGATCACCAACCTTGATATGTGCAGCTATCGCGGCCAGCATCAGGAGAGCAAGTAGGCCAGATGACACTCTTGCAACAGGACTCACAAACAAACCAATTACCATGAGCGACGCCAGTAGGAGTTTAGATGTTCCTACGCCTATTCTTACCCAATCTGGAAAACCATAGACAGCAAACTCTTCCTTCAAAGTACCAGCTCCATCTGGACGATAAGGAGTCGGCCGATTGCGGCGAAGTATCCAAACATTAAATATCACAGCTGCGATTACAACTTGGCAGATCGAAGCGAAAGCCATCATAAATTCCCTCTTAATTCACATAGATCAACGAGCAGATTCATCTTTACAGAATGTTAATTTACTGCATCTCGTCGTGGGGTATAGACCTGTGACGACATTCGCTACTCATTAGTAAATACGGATAACATACAGGGCCCTTGGTGGTCGTGCAGTTAGAGGAAATTCCGAGTAAGCACTCCTCCCAACAACCCACCAATCACTCCTATTCTACTCACCACAATCCATGTAGCTAAGCCAGTAGAATAAAACTTATAAAAAAGGTAAACCAAGCACTTGACCTTTCTATTTGTACTTTATAGTCTACAGAACTGATTGAGAATGAGTCTCAATCGCATATTCTGTAGAAAAGAGGATTACCCGTGTTTAGTTCATCAAAATATTTTTTCACAATAATTTTATTATTGGTTTTGGTCTCGTGCGAGACCGATAGTAGTCCGACGGCTGTGGCCGTAGATCCCGGACCGAGCTACGACAGTTTGACTGTTGATGCTTCCTCGGATTGGGGATTTGTGAAATCTGCTGACGGCAAGCTAAGTCCAGTGGCTGTGTCAGACAGGACCAGCTCGAGTGATTGGGTCATGGGTTTCTTTGCCACCTCAGCCATGCTTAATGGAGGAGCAGCAGGTCCAGGTAACGTAGACGGATATTGTTTGTGCCAGAATTCGAGTGCGACCGACACCGAAGTCATGGCTATGACTAGTGATTCCGAACTTCAAAAATTCGAAGACGTGAAAGTAACCGATATCCCTTCTGCTGACAGTCTTTGGGCTAGTGATTCATTAGAACCAGTAATTAAGGACTGGTATAGTTATAATTTTCAGACTCATGCGATTTCTGCCGCTCCAGAAAAAGTTTGGAAAATGAGAACAGCAGCAGGAGATGCCTACGCCAAATTCCACGTAACTCAAATTGCTAATGGAACACAACAACATGCTGGCACAATCACATTTAAATACGCTCTTCAAACAGCTGCGGGGGCTACTTTTCAGGTCGACGCAACTGGCTCAGTAGATGTGTCTAGTGGGGGAGTCTATTTCGATCTGGATACTGGGAGTGCAGTCACTAGTGCTGACTCATGGGATCTCCATTTCGAAGGTTACTCCATTCGTGTAAATGGTGGGGTGAGTGGAGGAGGACAGGCTGGAGCATCCCTAGCTACCGATGATTTCGACAGTATAACTGATGCTAGTGACCTGAGTTCATACGGATATCCAGGGGATGCATTTGCTGGCACATTCACAGCCAATAAATGGTATCGTTACAACTTGGCTGGTGGGCATCAAATATGGCCCGTCTTCAATGTCTATCTTGTTCGAAGTGGGAACGATGTTTATAAGATTCAATTAACTGGATACTATAGTGCCGGTGGAGATTCTCGTCATATTTCTTTCCGCTATGAGAAACTCAGTTGATTGCTCCTGCCCGATCAATTTTTCGACAATAATGGAAGGGGCAAGAAGCTGATCCAATGAAAAGGTTACTAAGCCTAGCTTTTCTCATAACCGGTTTCTTGTCCCTCCAGTCGCATCCAACTGCTCTTTTTGCACAGGATACTTCTGGACCAAGATTTTATGGTCAAGTGTTATCCACTGAGTCGGGAAAATCACTAGGAGGTGCAGAAGTCAGAGTAGAGGGTCGAACAGACAAGGTCGTATACTCAGACAATTCAGGGAATTGGGAGTTCACTAAGATTCCAGTGGGACAGTACCTGGTGACAGTAACACTCTTAGGCTATAGGACTTGGACCCGTCAGGTAGAGCTACACATGGTGGAAGAGCAATCACTGGCTATTGAGTTAACTTCAAGTCCATTTCTCCTTGATGGATTGGTGGTAACAGCTGGGCGTCGTCTACAGCGGCTTCAAGATGTAGTGGTGCCCACAGAAGTAATCACAGCAAGTGATATCAGAGAAACTGGCGCAAGCGATCTGGCTGCCGTTCTGATGGAAAGGACAGGAATTGATCTGCAGGGTGGACACCCAACAGGTGCTGGGGTCATGGTTCAGGGAATGGGTTCGGAAAGAGTATTGATCTTACTGGACGGACAACCTTTTATTGGTCGTATAAGTGGAACTGTCGATGCCAGTCGTATTCCTGTTTCTATGATAGAACGAGTCGAAGTGGTCAAAGGACCTCAGTCAACGCTTTACGGTTCCGAAGCAATGGGTGGGGTTATAAATGTTATAAGCAAAGAACCTGGGGAAAAAAGATGGAACGGAGGCACTAGGTTTGGAGCTGGAGGCCAAGGAAGAATAGATACTTCTGTCAATCTGATGGGTGGAATAGGACCTGCCACAGCAATTTTCGAGGTTGGTAACCGTTCCATGGAAATCACTCCAGGCCTTTCTAATGAATCTGGTGGTCTCACTGTGCGTTGGGATGCTAGAGGTAAAACATCTTGGCAGACTCCTATTGAGAATTTGAAGATGGAGGCTAGTGCTTTCCTCCTTGATGAACGGCAGGAATGGAAGAGTGGCCAACTAGGTTACTTTGTTGATAATAATCAATGGAGTGGCACCATCAAAGGTATCTTCAGCCAAGTATCATCTATGGCTTCGGTGACTTTATATTCCACCGCTTTCCAACATCTTTCACGAAAAAGTACGGGATCAAAACCAACCCCTGCAAAAGATCAGAAAGAGACACAGGGATTACATAAGATCGAATTCCTTTACAATCGACACTTCAAGGGCAACCCCATCGACATGGGCTTTGAATTAACCGAGGAATCCATAAAATCACCGAGGATTCAAGGAGAGAAGAGGGGTGAAAGGAATCTAGAATCTTTCGCTCAAACAACCTTGGGTTGGAATAGCTTTAAGGTTGTACCAGGAATGAGAATTAGTTCGAGTCAGATATGGGGTCAACACTTCACACCCAGATTAGCTACAATTTATAGACCAGGATCAACAGTGGCCATCCGGGCTTCAGTGGGAGAAGGCTTCAGGGCACCATCTTTCAAGGAGCTTTCGATGGAATTTTTAAACATCGGTCCTGGTTTTGGTTATACCGTGAAAGGCAATCCTGAATTGAAGCCCGAAGTTTCGAGAAACCTTACAACCGGCTTCGAGTGGTCGAGCCAGAAAGTATGGAGTAGAGTTCAGGTTTTTGATAACCGATTTAGGGATTTTATTGAAACAAGTCTTGTAGGTGACTCAACTGGAATCCAAGTATACAGCTATGGCAATGTTGAGAATGGTTACATCAGAGGTTTTGAAATTGAAATGGGTACCAGCCTGGCTTCATGGCGCCTTGAGGGAGGATGGACTTTGTTGAGTTCAAAAGACGAACTTACCGACCAAGAGCTTTTAGGTCGACCAAAAAAGTCTTCTAGATTCACGTTAGGCTATGGTACAGATCAAAGAATTGCTATTTCATTCACTGGCAATAGAACTGGTCCAACAGCCATGCGAAGAACTGAAACTGGTACAGAGTTACGTCCAGCTTTCTTAAGGTTCGACCTGAACGCTCTATTAAGGATTTCTGATTCCCTTGAATTTAATGCTGGGATTGACAATCTAATGGACGAACAAGTGGAGAACTGGCCGAACTTCAGTCGAAGACACTTCTACTCTCTATTTTCTTGGAAGACAGATCGTTGACTAACCGATCTCACTCCAGTTTCTCCGATCGCATCAGTCGTTTTCAGCCAAGTCACTACCCGTCACGGTCACTTTTTCCATCACGACATCTTCCACAGGTCGATCAGAAGCACCCGTCTGCACCCGTCCTATTGCCTGAACTACTTCCAATCCAGAAGATACTTTTCCAAAAATAGCGTGCTTACCGTCCAACCAAGGAGTGGCAGCTAAAGTAATGAAGAATTGGGAGCCTCCAGTATTTGGACCAGCGTTGGCCATGGAGAACATCCCAGGTTCACTATGTGCTAATCCTTCACCAAATTCGCAGGGAATTGTGTAACCAGGCCCTCCCATACCCGTACCATCGGGATCACCACCCTGAATCATAAAACTGTCAATTACACGATGGAAAATTACATCGTCGTAATAGCCATGTGTAGCCAAATCTATGAAATTGGCCACAGTTTTAGGAGCAGCGTCTTCATACAGTTCCGCCTCTATGGTACCGAGGTTTGTTTCGATGGTTACGATCGGGTTACTCATTATTTCTCCTGATGAAATTTTGTAAAAGCTAATGCCAGCGATGTCATACAGGACTGCGAAAGAATCGCTATGGCTTCTTGATGACTCATTCCTCTAACTAGAGGTTTCTATGCCCTTCACTTCTTCCTATGAGCTATAACTAGCAGTAATCCTAGCCCTATTACAGCTGGCCCCAACTTAGTATGATCCCAGAAGATCCACATAGAACTTCCCACAACAACGAGTACGTAGCCTAACCATCTTCTGTATGTTGTAAAATGCGGATTGCCTTCATCACCACTCATTTTATCTCTCCGACTAATTTTCCCATTAGCAAGACCAAAGCTAAAACAATTACCGAGGAAACAGAACACTATTTCGATAGTAGTAAAATTTTCAAAAGAAACTTATTAGATTGGTCAACACTAGATTACTTTGATCCAGGACCCTAAAACCCGTCGGTCGATAAAATCGGACAAAAATGGACACACTCTTAAGCCTGAAATTCTGGATTTATATGGCCCGACTTCAAATTGGTTTATTCCTTTTTGGAGTGGCAGTGTCACTGATGCTAGAAGCTCACATCGGCCTAGATCCCTGGTCCGCCTTTCACGAAATCCTAAGTATCCGATCTGGCTTTAGTTTTGGCAGAATGTCTCAGAGCTTTGGATGCATGATCATCATTTTTAGTTGGGTGGTTTTATCCGTTAAGCCTGGCCTTGCGACCGTTCTCAATATGTTAACAGTTGGACCTTGGATCGATTTCGTACGCACTCAGACCTGGCTACCTGAAGCTACAGGAGGGTTACCAGGAATCATTCAATTTTTGGGAGGGATAAGTGTTATGGGCTTGGCCAGTGCACTTTATATCGGGGCACGTTTAGGGGCCGGGCCCAGAGACGGACTCGCTATGGGGCTATCTAATAAACTCGGTAAGAGCCTGCGGTTTACACGGAACAGTGTAGAGATAACAGTGCTAGTGATAGCCGCTCTCCTTGGCGGATCTATTGGCCTAGGAACCGTCATTTTCGCCTTACTGATGGGACCAGTCATGCAATTAAGCTTAAAAATATGCAGGGTTTCATCGGATCCTTCTCCAAGCTTTAAGCTGATCAAATGAAAGTTTTTATTCACATATTCATCTGCACGTACCTAACGTTACTCAGTGTTTTTGACCTGGAAGCCCAAAGTTCAACAGTAACAGATAGCAGGCTTCTCGAAGCTATCGATCACTACACGGGAGTGATCGGCACAGTGAATGACGCAAGAGCCAAAGAACTACTACTGGAAGTATCTCAAAACAAGGATGATGTACTAGCCCAAATGTGGATTGCCAGAGTCCTCTCCACCGGTCGCATGGGCTTCCAACAAAATCTTTCAAAAGCCAAGCAAATTGCTGAAAAAATTTTGGATGAAATCGGTGTATTAGCCGATTCAGGTAATATCGAAGCCATTTTTCTGATGGGAACCGCCCACGACGAAGGTCTTGGAACAGAAATCGACTATAAGCAAGCCCTTCACTGGTACAAAGCGGCTGCTGAGGAGGGTCATATCCTGGCAATACACAATGTGGGCAACATGTACAGAGATGGCCGAGGCGTTAAGGTGGACCGCACAAAAGCAGCTGCATGGTGGCTACAAGCTGCCACTGCAGGAGACATAATTCCCGCCCTTCGACTCGGGGAAGCCTATGAAGCTGGACTTGGAGTGCCTCGCAATATCGAAAAAGCTAAATTCTGGTATTCAAAAGCGGCTGAAGCAGGTAATGATGCTGCAGACAACGCTCTTAAAAGGCTGCTTAATCCAAAAATCTGTAGCTCGCCTTAGAAGAAGGCATGCTACAATTGTCGAGACGTCCAAAATACCGATAACGTGAACGAGCAAAAACATCATAAGACCAATCACGTACAGACCTAGGAATTATTCTGAAGATCACAAAGGCTTTCCAAAGACCACCCATATACCACGCAATTCTGAGCACTGCTTCTGACCGCACATGCACCTGTTCCTCTCCCTTCTGACTTTCTGACTCCACTAGAATAAGGGAATCAACTTCTCTGAGAGGTAGGTGACGCCCAATTACCGAAGCAGCAAATTCTCCCTGAAGGGGTGCAAAACGCATCACACCCTGCGTATCAAACCTTAAGAAAAATCGCACTGCGCTGTCGCAAAACCCACACAGACCATCGTAAAGCAATACTGGTTTACCTTGGACATCCACTGCGCTAAAACCCTCTTCCATTATCGGTATGTTTGCGACACAACATCTTCAGCAGCCTTTTTTCAACAAAACAATATCTTTTGATTGGATCTCGCAGTTCCATTCTCTCTGGGATGCAATCACTTCGAATGTTTTCTCTGCATAGAAAACTACGTGGGTAGGATCCCTTCGATAGTGCCAATTTCCAAACAATTCTTCGTCAGTCAAAAAACAGGTCATTACGCCTAACCAACCACCACTGACTAAAAGTCCATCCAGCACATTAAATTCTTTATAAGGGTCAAAGAAATGTTCTGCTGCTTCCGTACAGGTGATGAAATCATACTTCTTGGAAAAAATATCTTTATTTGGAAAGAAAAATGGATCGTAAAGATCCATTGTAAAACCTTCTGAACTAAGCATCTCTGCTAACGCTGGACCGTGTCCACAACCGAAATCAAGCCCCTTTTCGCTCGTTACCAACTTTTCTTTCAGGGGGTTTGAAAGTCTTGATAAGAAATCCCTGTACCCTTGGTCATCGATATTATTTTGGTGCTCCAAGTAACGATCTTTTTCGAGTGCAGGGTCCAGATAGTGACTCTTGTCCAGAAATTTTGCCAAACAATAGTTGCATTTCCAGTAGGTTTTACTGTCTATAACCTTGAAGTTCTCCACCAAGTCACTTTTACAGACAATGCACTTCATAGCAGCAATAAAGACAGCGTCATGCCACCCCATCAAAAAGCGTCAGCGATTCCTCCGTTTTGCTATCATCTTGCTCTCTCAGGGAGGCCAATCCTTCCGTCATACGACCTTCCATCTCCTCTAACCAACCAGAAAAATCCTCCGGATTATCGGGAGAATCAAAAGGGCCCAAAACCTTCTTTTTACAGTCCAATTTCTCTTGAAGAGATGTTATGTGGTAGAAGGTCCCGCAAGGCCAAATACCGTCAACTACAAGGAGATATACTTTCCACTTTCGACTTTTTAGAAACACATTTAAAGCACCATCTTGGAAAGGTAATAGTTCCCCGTCTCTGCTGCGGGCACCCTCTGGATAAATCACCAACGGCTTTGTGGTTTTCGCTGCCCTATAGAGTTTTTTGAAGTCAGTTTTAGAACCGTCTCGTGGTTTGACTGTCGGGAATTCTAGCATTCTCACTATCCCCGAGATTAGGGGAATACCCTTTGCATATCCCTCTCGAGTGACAATTATCGGATATCCTCTCTGTATACTTAGAATAGCCATCGGTATATCTAAGATGGACTGATGATTCATCAAAATTAGTACACCTGACTCGGGTGGTATTGCAGGCCGGGCATCAAAATCACCGACACCTGTGACCCTGGCTAAATGTATGGGCACAGCGGCCAACCACCTCACCCACACTGCTAAAATTTCCTCTTTCTTCCTGGGAAAACACTTCAAAACTATGGGTAGCAGTGTTCTTTGAACTAAATCGGACATTAGGACAAATACCATGACCGGAGCTACAAACATTATAGTTTTGGTGCGCATCAGCACATCTCCTGAAAACGCTGAAACTGGCGTGAGGGTAGCCCGTTAGGATCTCTAGTCCTTCAAGTGAGTCGGGCTGGTCCCTAGGTAAGGCAGGGGTTGATCTGACTCTTCTTCAGGTTGCTTGGTCATAGCCCTTGCTACTTCTGCAGTTCTGGTCGCTTGCTCGACAACAAGGTTCGGCTCAGTATTTCCAGCTATCAAGTTCACCACATCTTCAGCGACTTCTCCGACCAGAATCTTATTAGCTGCTTCGATTCGAGCCTCTGCATTGTCTTGTCCGATAGCCATAGGTCCAGACCCAGTCAAAAGCCAATGACCACTGACACCTAGAACATGGGGAAGTTGCACCATCGTCGCTGCAGTAGGCGCAGTCCGCCCAGCCTCCCAGTCGCTGATCCTAGAACCAGCGCCTAATCCGAGCGCCTTAGCAAGTGCTCCCTGGGTCATGCTAGCCCTCTGTCTCGCCATGGCGAGGCGCGTAGCAAGTGTTGACTCAATCATCGCTTCAAATACCTATTTGTAGATACTGTAACATCAATGCCAGAAACTAGCTCAAAGTGCTATAATCACAAGGCCTACAACTATCGGAAAACCAGTTAGTTGCGACGTAAATCCCTAAAAGGTTATTCCCCAATAATTTAACGCATCATCGCAATGAGAAACGCTGCTCTTATGGACAGAATCAGTGGTTTCTGAACGCCAGAACCAACTAAATCAACCTTCTGATTCTATATGAAATAACTTGTTATAGATAACCCACTTGTCGTCAACTTTCACGAGCGAAAGAGTGTCCAGAAATATAAATCCGAGGTACTCATCTCTAACACGGGCAGCGGCTGTGATCCCAGCCACCTCAACACTAAGAATTTCTGTCTTCAAGGTCAGACCATCCTCTCTAGGAGAAGGTTCTTGCGAACCAACCAAGTCGCCAAACTCATCCCGGCTCATTTCATGAAACTCTCCAGCAAAGATACCTGTGATTTTTGCACTGGGATGAAAGGCCTCGTCGACCATATCCTTACTCGATTCATACATCGAATCAAAGTACAGTTGAATCGTCGATTCGATTGCTTCTCTTTCACTCATGCTAGCCCCCCTTTATCTGTGGATTTAGTGTCCTGCCAAAATACTATGCTTTATCTGATCACACAGTCAACGTGATTTGAATTTCTCGTATAGGTGAAATGTTCCATACAAAAACTATACGACAACAACTCCCCACCATAACGCAAAAAACCAATCATTTTTCTGAATCCCGTTCCATTCAAGCCACTCAAAAACTATACCTTCCATGGACAGGTCAAAGGACAGCAATACAAAAAAGCCAAATATCCAAATCAAAAATAAATGAAAGGTCTTCATCATTAATAAGTAATTGGAAAATGATCAATTAGCGTGCCAGCCCCATCACTCAGATAAGGCCAATCCTCACTTCATAGATATTGTTTCGAGATCTAGAGCGATTTAGTCCGACAGTTTCTCATAGACAAAAGCGATTCCAGCCCAAATCACCAGGATTAGTACTACACTCACCAATGCTGGTTCCAAGGCTCTTCTTCCAATCATAACGTAGTTGACGTCTACCAGGAGAATCTGTGAGATCGCTATCACCATAGCGTTGAACATTGGTCTTCCAGCCTTCTGCACCACCCAATCAAAAAATAACACGACAATAAACATGTACACTACGGAAGCCATGAGTGGCGACGCTATCATGGGCGCAAAAGCTGGTTCAGGCATCGCAGGAAAGAAAAAGTTCTGTGTGCCGAAGTAACCTATTACTGAACCCGCCAACGTTGCACCCAGGATGGGTTTCATTCTTGCAAGCATGTATCCTCCTCTTAAGAGATGGTCTGTACGCGAACCAAAATATACGACATTAGTCAGCCACAGAACATACTGGCGATCTTGTCTAAGTGTTTGTCCTGTCTACATCTAGGAGTGTTCTAAGAAGAACGTTTGCTCCATTCGTGATATCCTGAGGCTCCGTAAACTCTTCAGGCGCGTGACTGACCCCATCCACGGAAGGGACAAATATCATTCCGACTGGAGCGAACAATGCTATACTCTGAGCGTCATGGCCTGCACCTGACGGCATCCGACGAGAGGACAGGCCCATACCCTGGGCGGATTTTTCTATGATATCTCGAATCCACATCTCTGTGGGAGCAGCTCGACTCGTGTAGAACCGTTCAAATGAGAACCGTGTTTCTGTTTGGTCTTCGATCCGTCCAACGCTTTGACCGATCTCATTGTACACTTTCTCAATCCCCTCCATGGACAAGTCTCTAATTTCAAGCGTCATAGTGACCCGCCCAGGAATTACATTGGGCGCACCTGGCGCTGCTTCGAGTCTTCCTACTGTCGCTACTTGGCGACCCGACATCTGAAGTGCTGTCGTATGCACTAAATCCACAAACCTCGCTGCTGCAACCATGGCATCAGCCCTTCGGTTCATAGGGGTTGTACCAGCATGGTTGGTCTTCCCCTCGACCGTAACATTCCATCTCATAATCCCAACAATCCCTTCCACTACGCCCACGTCTATCTCATCCTCATACAATACTGCCCCTTGCTCGATATGAAGCTCCAAGAACGCCTCCACTGATCCCTCACTTCGGCGTACCTCTTCAAGTCGATCTGGATTTCCCCCGAGTCTTCGAAGACCCTCTCCTATTGTAAAGCCAGATGCAGTAGGTATATCCAATTCAAATGCTTCCAATTCTCCAGCCAGGGCCCTGCTGCCCGTTTTACCCGCTTCTTCATTTGTGAATACTGCTATTTCGAGTGGGTGTCGAGTTGTATAGCCAGCATCTGCGAGTGTTGTGGCAACTTCCAATGCCGCCATCGAACCGATTTGCCCATCGTAGTTACCCCCTCCCGGAACAGAATCAACATGGGAACCCAACATTATCGGAGAAGCTCCAGATTCAGACCCAGGCTTAGTAGCGATCAGGTTGCCAGCAAAATCTGCGGAAGGAGTAAAGCCTACTTCAACTAGTAGACCAGACATCCAATCGAGAGCTTCGATATTCGCGTCACTGAAAGCAACTCGGTCAATACCACCAGCGGCATTGGCACCAAATGTTGCAAGCATTTTCATCCGATCATTCAGTCGAGTACCATCAACTTCTAGATTTTGATCAGAGAGCAGGTCAAACCACCTCTGCGACCGCGATTGCAGTCCCAGCCAGCCTAATCCAGCGAGTCTATTGAAGTGTCGTCTATCCATAAATTCATCTCTGAAATATTTATCCATTCACGTACGTGAATATAAGGAATATTCTTGGATGAACAAACCAATTCGTCTATCTATACGAAACGATATATATACGTGTTATAGTCTGTTTATACCCTATATTTTACTGTTTGACAGATATATTTAATATACTTATACTGTTAAACAGACTATTTGTAATGGCACCGACATACACATTAGCAGGGGGTAACATGAAACAGCCACTGACTTTTAAGTCTAGCCGAAAGGACAGAAAACCCAAGATATCTACATTTCTGACAGTCCTACTTCTCCTGTTTGTAGTCTCTGGATGTGGACTAGCGTTTATTGATGGTCCTGCCGCTGGTTGGGAAAGTTCTTCTGACCTTGAGACAATCGCTTTGACTCAACCCTGCACCAACTCAAAGGGTTTAGTAGCTGTTGATGGGATAGTGAGTGCCTTATTCTTAGCTACTGGTGCCCTTTGGACGCAAAATGATGAGTGGGATGAATATGGATTTGATGTTCTTACCAACAGCAGCAAGAATGAAAATGCAGCGTATTCATTCGCTATGGGCGCAATCCCTTTAACTGGAGCTATCGTCGGAAATAAACGAGTCAATGAGTGTAGACAATTCAACGCCAAGCTACTTGAACAACGACGAGGAAATGGCAGATTCTCAGTAACCAGTGCCGATGAGGATAATCGAATCACTACAACATCGTGGATTGAGTCACTAGGAGCTTCTCCTCTGCCGAAAACTCCTTATAAGAAATAGGGACATTATCTGGTCAACTGAAACTTTATAAAACTGGAAAATCACTAACGCAATTGGGTTCGTGACCACAGCACCAGCGCCCCTAAGAGCTAACTGTCTGTAAATTGTGTTGCTGAAGGGTAACGCAAAAAGAAGGCACTCTCTAACTAAAGCTCTTAGCTACTAGTCCGGCGTTTTCCATTCCGCCGTCGCCGGAGCTGATATTTGCTCTCAGCGTCGATCTTCGCAGGTTTTCGTTTCCTGTTCCCAGCTTTTTGCGCCGGCTTGTT
>CEUY01195666.1_pt1 | contig 19844 bp, 18 predicted proteins | sample 361481 | NCBI WGS metagenome assembly CEUY01 (sample SAMEA2622737, study PRJEB7988) | marine metagenome | isolation source: saline water (ENVO:00002010), including
GGTGCACATGGTCAAATGATGGGAATCGGTGCACACTGGGAAATGGAATTATTTACCCATGGAGGGTTTTCAAATTATGATGCAATTGAAATTGCTACCATTAATGGATTCAGGCATCACGGCCTAGATCATAGGCTTGGTTCTATTGAGGTTGGCAAACTGGCTGATATGGTTATTATGAGAAAAAATCCAATTGAAAATATACGAAATAGCAGATCAATTGAGTATGTTGTAAAGAATGGTGTTATTTATAGTGGTAAGAATGCTTCTCAAGTCTATCCATCAAAAACCTTGGTTCAGAAGCTTTATTTTAAGGAAAGTGAATAACAAGATTTAGTTTCAAATTTTTTATCAAATAAAACTTTGATAAAAAATTAATTATTTTATGACTCTCTATTTAATTTGAGAGTTTATGTAGTAATCTGACCATCCTTTTGCAATTCTTTTAAACATTTGTTGAATACTTTTTTAGCTGGTTTCGGATCTATTTCCAGCGCATCTAATAATTTTTTTGAACACCTAAATTTCACATCTAGTTTTTTTCCGTCTTGAAAATCTACAACCTTATATTTTTTTTGATCGTGAATTAATGAGTCACCAGTACCAAACTTTCCATCTGAATGTTTTTTCTCAAGATGAAGGATCTCATAAATAAAAAAATCGTATTTTTTCCCATTGGTTATGGTTTCTCTTTTTTTCAGATGAATATTGTCATTATACATCGAAATTTCTCCAAATTTATCTAAGAGATTATCTAATTAACCTACTCATAAGTGATGAAATGTACACTTTAACATATATAAATTATATAAAAGAAAAAAGAAGAGGTAAAAGAAAAAAGAAAGGGCTAGTTTTTTTGTAAGGATGACTTAATTCACATTTACTAAATTTAATTGAAATAAATTAACTCTATTTTAATCTTTTTTTATACTGTTTCATTATCAATGGAGATAGGCTTTGAAAAAATATTATGTATATGTTATTGAGTTAGATAACAAAGTCGTGACATATAGAAAATTTCAAAAGAAAAACCCTAACTATTGTGCTGGGAATCAATGTTTTTATGTGGGGCAATCATCCAGAGAACCATCCTTAAGATTTGAACAGCACAAAGAAGGTTATAAATCAAATAAATACGCTAGAGAATTTGGTGTGCGATTAAGACCAGAATTTTATGATAAATATAATCCAATCCCTACAAGGAAAGATGCTGAAGAAATTGAAGAAATGATAGCTAAACATTTAAGACATAAGGGAATTGGAGTGTGGTTCAATTGAATAATAGGTTTTCTTGTCAATCGTTTGGTCAAGTTTTAATATTGTATGTGTTGCAGGGCAAAAATCTAAAAAAATCATTAAGGGATGCAAATGAGTAATAAGCAGATTGTTTATTTTTCTTCAATTTTATGTTCATACTTATTTATGACAAATTGTGAAACTACTAAGTTAATCAGAAATTCACATTATATTACAAATCAAGCTCCTCTTTCAGTCAGACCTTACACTGAGCTTCCATTAGGAGTAATTGAACCTGAAGGTTGGTTGAAAAACCAATTAGAGGTTATGGCTTCTGGCATGACTGGGCATCTTGATAGTATTTATGAAAAAGTAATTGGCTCTAGAAATGGTTGGCTTGGAGGTGATGGTGATGGGTGGGAGAGAGGTCCATATTGGTTAGATGGCCTTCTACCTTTAGCTTATATATTAAATAATCAAGAATTAATTGAGAAGACTAGACCTTGGATAGAATGGAGTCTCAATAATCAAACTGAAGAAGGTTACTTTGGACCCGTACCATTTGAAAAAGAGCCTGAGGAAGAATTAGGATTGCAAAAGACTAGAAGACGAGATTGGTGGCCTAAGATGGTAATGCTTAAGGTTCTCCAGCAGCATTATATGGCAACAAACGATGAAAGAGTCGTTGAATTAATGACTAGATATTTTAAATATCAATTAAATGAATTGCCTAAAACTCCATTAGATCATTGGTCATATTGGGGTAATAGAAGAGGAGGTGACAACCTTCTTATGGTTTACTGGTTATATAATATTACTAAGGATGATTTTTTGTTAGAACTTGCTGAGATATTATATAAGCAAACACATCCATGGACAGATCATTTTGAAAAAGGGTCACTTATAGATCAAAATAGTTTTCATTGTGTAAATCTTGCACAGGGAATTAAGCAACCGATCATCTATTCTCAACAAAATTCAGAAAGAAACTATTTACATGCGGTAAAAAAAGCGTTTAATGATATAAAAAAATATCATGGGCAACCACAAGGTATGTATGGTGCAGATGAGCACCTACATGGGAATGACCCTACAAAGGGTATAGAATTTTGTTCAGTGGCAGAATTAATGTACTCTTTAGAAAATATGGTTGCAATCACAGGAGACGTTCAATTTGCTGACCATTTAGAACGTGTTGCATTTAATGCACTTCCTACTCAAGCAAGTGATGACTTTAATACAAGACAATATTTTCAAACCGCAAATCAAGTTATGATTACCAGAAGTAATCGAAATTTTGAATGGAATCATGGTCATAAAGCTAGTGATTTAGTATATGGAGTATTAACAGGATATCCTTGTTGTACATCTAATATGCATCAGGCATGGCCTAAATTCACTCAAAATTTATGGTATGCTACGCCAGATAATGGATTGGCAGCAATGATATATGCTCCTAGTTCTGTTAAAGCAAAAGTAAATAATGGTATCGAAGTTATGTTTAAAGAGAAAACTAATTATCCATTTGATGATACTATTATTTTCCAATTTGAATCAGAAAAAAATGTAACATTTCCATTACATCTAAGAATTCCTAGTTGGTGTGATAGTGCGACAATTAATATCAACGGTAAACAATTTTCGTTTGATACCAGTAACAATATTGTAATTATTAATCGGGAATGGGAATCGAGTGACATTGTTGAATTAAAGCTTCCAATGAAAGTAGCTACTACCAGATGGCATGAAAACTCTATAGCCGTTGAAAGAGGACCTTTAGTCTACGCCTTAAAAATAGAAGAAGATTGGAAAAAAGTTTTTAATAATAAGGATCCAGAAGTATATGGTTCATATTATTACGAAGTTTTTCCTAAATCAGAATGGAATTTTGGGTTACTATATAATTATGATACAAAGGGGTTAAAAAACTTTAAAATTATAAAGAAAGATTATAATAAGGATGAACCATGGAATATTCAAAATGCTCCTATTGAAATTAAAGTTTCAGCAAAGAAAATCGTTGAATGGACTTTATATAATAAAACTGCTGGCCCATTACCATATAGTCATCCATTTTTAGAAGTAAATTATCCAAGTGAAGAACCTGAAGAAATGATTACACTGATACCATATGGATGCACTACCTTAAGAATAGCTGAATTTCCATTGGTCCAATAACCGAGTTTATAGTTTATTATATGAAAGCGTTGTTTGGTAAGCTCCAAACAATTCTCCAAGGTAGAATGTCATGGTTAAGCTACCAAAAAACAAACGTCCAGCGTCATTGTTTTTTAAATGATAACTATACGTTAGGTTAGTCAAGGACAACACAGTTAAAAAACCGAATAGGCCGTCCCAAGTTCGTCCGGCATAAATGCGACCAGCTCCAGGTAATATAGATGAAAGTCCAGATGCAAAAATTGCTGATTTTCTGCCTTGAGATTTGATTAATAGCTTCTTAGGAACATGGTTTAAGATTCTTCCATCAATATGAAAAAAAGGTTGGTTTAATCGGATATGATAACCATGTGCAAAAGGATTACACCTTATTAAGCGATCAGCTGTAATTGCAAAGCCTGGGATTAAGCCGAAACGTGCAATTGCTAATGCACTATAGTTGCTACAACTAGGGAAGAATTGACAATTAAATGACTGATCAGAATAACTAATATTTTGCCAAAGTGAGATTGGTATTATTACCATTTTTTTTAATATAGAAATATTTGAGAAGTTTAATAAGGAGTCAGCGTAAGATCTTTTTTGTGAAAAAAGGTTCAGACTTGCTAGGACAACAAAAAACAATATAATCTTAATAGTTTTCATCCTTAAAAATTACACTTGATATAAAGCAGATTTCCACAGATATTCAAAGATGATGAGAACATCCCTTCGATCATTCTTTTTCCCTATACTTTTCTTATCTCTAATCCAAACTAACTTAATGGCTGACAGCGAGATAACAATTCTTTATACTAATAATACAAATGGTGCTTTGGAAAATTGCCTTTGTCCGGGTAAAGCTTACGGATCTTTGGAAAAACGTGTTCATTATATTCGTGATTGGTATAGGAAAAACCCTAATACAATTCTAGTTGATGCAGGGGATTTTCTTTCTCCTACTCAAAATGCTTTAAAAGATAGTATTGCATTTAGAGTTTATGAGATGATGCCATATGATGCTATTGGTTTAGGTGATCAGGAATTTTTTAAGGGAGCCACATTTATAAGTAATTTGATGGATGAATCAAGTTTACCATTTGTTTCTTCGAATATAGAAAAGCCAGAGTTAAAAAAAATAAATGAACAAATTATAATTCAACGAAATAATATCAAGTTTGGAATTTTATCCATTATCGATCCAGGGGTTTTCCTTTTTTATCCTAAACGTGTAAAAGATGAGGTCTTATTTTCTGATTTTAGAACCACTTTACAATCTAAAATAGATGCTTTAAAGGAAAAAAGTGATGTGTTAATACTTCTGTCTCATAGTGGTATTGATATTGATAGAGATATTGCTAAGAAGTTTTCAGGTATTGATATAATTATAGGAAGTCATACCCAAACGGTACTTGATAATCCAGAAAAGGTGGGTAAAACAATAATCGTTCAAAGTGGAAAAGATGGATACTATGTTGGTCATCTAAGACTGATCTTTGATAATAAAAAGCATTTAATTGGTCATGAGGGAGAGTTAGTTGCTATGGATTTTGATTTTCCTAATGATTCTACTGTTGTAAATATGATTATTAATTATAATAGGATAAATAAAACTAGGTCAGGGTCTGTAGTAGAAAGAATTGTTCCAGTTCCAAGACACTATATTGTCGCTTCATCTAAATCATGTATTTCTTGTCACTCTAGTGAATATGATCATTGGAATTCATCTCGACATGCTATATCATTAAATACATTAAAGGATGCTCATAAAGAAAAATCTCCTGATTGTCTTTCTTGTCATACTTCAGGTTTTGGTCGAGATGATGGATATTTAAACTATAATATAACAAGAGATCTAAGTAATGTAAACTGCACCGAGTGTCATTTTACGCCCGCTGGCCATTTTGATAAACCTGCATTATTTACTACAAAAGGTTTAACAGAAAAAAATTGTATTCGATGCCATGACAAACAAAATAGCCCTGATTTTTCTTTTAATGATTATATGGAAAAAAGTCGACATCCAATTCCTCAAATTCTTTCATCTGATGAAGTCAATTCAAAACCCGAACTTGAAGTAACAATAGTAGAAAGTTCTAAGAATGACATTTGGACTTCTTATACTGTCAAGATTGGTGATACGCTCTGGTCTATTTCAAAAGAATATTTAGGTAGTGGTTTTAGATGGGAAGAAATTTATAAAATAAACAGGGAATTTCTTTCAGATCCAGATATACTAATAGTAGGAAGTAATATAAAAATCCCAATAAACTAGGAATTTAATACTTGGAATTACTTTTTGAAAAATTGATTACGAATCCTGTGCTACTTTCGGTTGCTATTGTTTTAGCTATTCTAATTCTTTTCTCAATTATCAAAAAATTATTAAAGATTACACTTATCACCATATCTCTGTTAGCACTTTATCTTGGCTACCTTCTTTACACAGGAAAAGAAGTACCTAAAACCGCTGATGAACTTAAAGACTCTTTGCAAAAAAAATCCGGAGAAGTAAAAGAAGTTTTAGATAAGACAGTCGAAGAAATGAATCGATCATTAAAGGAAAAAACTTCCGAGATAATGGAAGATAAATTAGATAAGCTTTTTAATGATTCTTCAGGGGTTGATTTAAATGAATGATATTATATAATCAGGCGATGGCTGATCTCAGCCTTTGTGTTAGAATTTTTACAATTCCTTGCATTATTTCCATGCGGCTAGCCATTAGATCGTAAAAATCTTCACGATTGATTTGTAAAAGTATTGTATCATCGGTGGCTGTAACTGAAGCCGATCTAGGTTCTTGATCTAATAAAGCCATCTCTCCAATAAACTTACCTTTTGATAAGGTTGCAATTTTCTTTTCTCCCTTATGGATTTTTACAGTGCCATCAACAATTATAAACATAGAATCTCCAACATCACCTTCTTCAAAAATAATACTACCCTTTAAAAATTGTATTTCATCAGCAATTTGGGCAACATGTGAAACCTCTTCTCCGGATATATCACGAAAAAGATCAACACCTTTCAAAAAAATAGTTTTTTCTAAAGTTGAATACATTGATATATCTTGGAGTTTAAACTCTTTTAATGGAAAATCAGTTAATATTTTTAATGGCAAATCATTTTTTCCTAAAGTAGAAGAACATAACTCCTGTACTTCACGGCCTTTTGAGACCTTTTTCCAATTAATATCCCAAGCGTCATTAAGGTTATGGAATATATAATCAAGAGCGATCGCTGTTAACCAATCTTCTTGTGAATACAACCATTTTTTAACTACCTTTTTATTAGAAGTGATATTATCAACAAAATGAGCTCCCTTTTCAATTTTTTCTTTAATATCTAATTCATCAAAAAGAGGTATCACGATTTCACGTGTTTCATTAGAAAGCAGGTTGTCCAGTATTTCAAGGGCATTTGATCTAGCAGACAGGTCACCAGCTAATAAGGCATGTTGATATGTTTCTACAGGACTATCAGGGAGAGGCATCAATGATAATTTTAGAATTAATTCTTTTTTCTTCTTTATAAAATTAGAAAGATAGTCATTTATCAAAATAGCTTTATCATTACCAGTAAATAAATTTATTTTCCCTAAGGCTATATAAGTTTGTTTTGATATTTCATTTAATAATGATTTTACATCATTTAATATTGAATCAGGTAGAGGATCTTGACGTGCTAATTTAAATAAGCTTTCGATCGCTTCTTTTGCTAAATCACTGTCATTACTTTTTGCCAAGTTTATAATTGTTTTAAGATTTGAAAATTTTCTGTAATCGCGAACTGTTCGGATTGCTCCGATTAGAACATTTTTATCTGAATTTATATTTTCTAATACATCATTTATTCTTTTTGAAACATTAGCCTTATCAAAAGATCTGAGTGCTCTCCTAGATGCAGGATAAGTTAATGGATCATCCAGATTCATTATAAGTGGGGGAATGAGTATTTTATCAGATCGGGCACTTGCTAATTGTGCGGCCATTCTTCGAACATCAGGGGAATCATCATCTAGAAGAGTTACAAGACCTATATCTGGCAATATTCCTTGTATATGTCCAACGGAGTTTAGAGCTGCTAGTTGAGTATCATTATTTTGATCAAAAAGCATTTGTTTAATGGTGTCATTAGCCTGAACTGTCGCTTGATCTTCCATTAATATTAAACTTGCTGCTGCAGCTGCTTTGCGAGTATCATTTTTCCCATTTAACCAATGCATTAGTTTTGATGCTGAGTCTTTATCCTGGCGAATTCCAATACTGATCATTGCTCTTGCGGATAGTAGGTCATCTTTATGATCAATTAAAGGAGTAATAAGTTCATCAGAAATAATTTCTGGAGTTTTACTGGTCATAATCAGAATTTTACCCTTCATAATTGGAGAGCCATTATTGAAGAGATTAAGAATATCTTCTTTCCATGGCATAAGAGGAAGATCAGACATAGAATCAAGAGCAAACATTTTTTGATATTCATCGCCAGTTGAAAGAGTTTTTTTAATTGTTTCAACAATTTCAGGATCAGTCACATCAATTTCAAGTTCTTCAAAATCAAGACGTCGTTTTTCAATAGCTTTTCTTAATTCCATGACATAACCATTTTTTAGTTTGAAGTTTGCAAAGAACCAAATTGCTAGCATTATTATAGAAGGAATAGAAAGTAATCTTATATCATCAGTAAAATAAAATAACACCAAAATCAAAATCCCAGCAATTCCAGCTGCTGCATTTTTTATAGTACCGTCTATAAATGGTTTGGCTCTATTTTTTTCTTGAGGAGATACAGGCAACCAAAGTAACTGGCTGGATAAGTCATGGATTGTGAAACGAAAAACTTGATCACCTGTTTTAGCAATGATGCCAAACATGACAATGGGAAGAATGAAAATCATAGAACTTCCTACAAATAAGGCGACTGGTAATAGCATTAGTGCCCAAAGGATACCAAAACGAGATATTAATCTCCCAGATACAAAAAATTGCATAAAAATTGAAATTACTCCAATAAATCCATAAAGGGTTCCGAATAGACTAGCCATCTCAGTTTCAGTCAAATTATCACTAATAATAATTTTCATCTGATAATCAACTAATGCTCCTACAATTGCCGATAAGCCTATGGTTAAAGTCATTATTTTCAAATATGGTGATGATACTAGGCCAACTTTTTCACCGTCATTTTTTTTGTTTGTTGTTGTAGAAACAGCAGTTGATTCTTGAACATGCTTTGCTGAAAAAATAATTGCAATCAATGAAATGCCAATACAAATAGAAGTAGCCGGTAATAAAAAATTAGTACTAAACACATTTATTATTTCACTTAAAGAAAACCCAAGAATTGTATTGGAAATAGCGGCTCCACTAGCTATTAGACCAAAAAGCCTTTTAGCTTCTCGTGTTGTAAATGCCATGCTGGTATATAACCAAAACTGAATCATCATGATAGTGCCAAAAATTTCAAACCAAAGGTATAGAACCGGATAAATCCAATCCGAAAGTAAAAGTTGGATGACAATAAATGAAAGAGCACCAATCGTGTATGTCCCAACTATTTGAGGAAAAATCGGTATTTTTTTTGATATTTTTGTCATAAAAGCGACTGTTATACCAACGGTGAATGCCATCAGTATCATCATATGTGGTAGGTAGATGGGATCAAACCTACTTAAGAAGAAGGTGTCTCTAGCTGTTCTTCCAAATACAAAAGAACCCATTGCAAAAAAGAAAGAAATAAAAAAAGGTAGGACCTTCTTTCCTTCTCCAGTTCTGAGTTGAAATAGTTTATTTAGGAGATTCATTTTTTTTCTTTAGTTCTTTTTTTATTTCTTTTTTCCACCACACAAGTTCTTGATAATTAAGCCCCCGAATTTTATTAGAATTTTGTATTTCAGAGCTTTTGTTATGATAGTGTGGATAAATTAATTGGCAGAATTTTTTAGGTGAAAGATATTTGCATCCTGAGGAAACGGTATTTTTTTTGATTCCTTTGTCATTTGTAACAATAATTGTATTTTTCGCAAGATCAATATTATTTGAGATAATAGTATCTGCATCTTTCTTTTTCCCACTGAAAATAATAGTCATACCATTTTCATTCTTTGACCAATCAAAAGGTGGATTCCCATCAAAGACCAGAATTAATTTAATCTTTTTCTTGTCGTAATAGTTTGAACAATCGTTGATAAAACTCTTTAAACATAAGGTATAGTTTTGATCAAGAAGATTAAGGTAATAAGAAAATGAATGAATGGTGTTATGTGCATCAATCACATATCGCGTAAAATTTTTCACAATATGAAAATCCAAATAATGCAAATTAATATAAATATAATAATCAATCGGGACATCCAGCGAGTTTGGTTCCGGAAATAAGATGGTAAGTTATCGTCTAATTCGTCTAAATGATGTTGAGTTTTCCAACTTATGAGAAATTTTGTCCCGGTTGTTAATAGACCAAAAAGGAACAAAAAAAGACCGAATAATATTAAAGGATCCATTAGATTTTGTCGAACTCTTTTGAAGTTAATGTACTCATAGAAAAAGCATGAATACTACTTTTCATTAGATCCCCTAATGCATTGTATACTAATCTATGCCGGTCAATAAGTGGAAGACCGATAAAATCATCGGAAACAATTGTAGCAGAAAAATGTCCTCCGCCAGATGAATTACCTTGATGTCCAATATGCTTCCTAGAGTTATCATCAATTTCGAGATGAGTGATAGAAAGTTTCTCTTGCAAACATTTATGTATTTTCTCTATCATAAACAGATAAGTCTAATCTAGAAAAAAGAAGTTTCCAACTCGTCAAATAATGAAATAGTTGGTGACAGTAAAATTCTCTCTTATTTTATATTGTCGAACATTAGGATTTTAAACCAAAAACTATAGTAATAGTAAAAATGATTTTAAATTTGCACAATATCCAAATATCAATATGAGAAGAGGTACACATCAATATTTAGAAGATTCTCGCAATGAGAATGTAATGATTTATATTAATGGAGAAATAATTTCTAGACCAGAAGCCAAAATTTCAGTTTTTGATAGCGGATTCCTCTTAGGTGATGGTGTATGGGAAGGAATTAGACTTCATAATGGGAAAATGGTTTTTTTAGATAAACATTTAAATCGTTTATATAAAGGCGCTGAAGAGCTTGCTATAACAATTGGCAAAACCAAAGATGAGCTAAAAAATCTGTTGGATGAAACAATCCTAGCTAACAGTATGAACGATAATGTTCATATCAGATTAATAGTATCAAGAGGGTTAAAAAAAACACCTTATCAACATCCTAATGCAAATGTAGGAGGGGCAACTATTGTAATTATCCCTGAATATAAGATTGTTAATAAAGAAGTTTTAAAACATGGAATTAGACTAGGTACAGTTTCTATTCAAAGAGGAACAAAGTTTAATCAAAATCCTCAATTAAACACTCTTAGCAAATTGAATTGCATAGCAGCCTGTATAGAAGCTGACCAGCTTGGATTTGATGAAGGTTTGATGTTAGATATTAAAGGAAATGTCGCAACTTGTAACTCTACAAATTTCTTTATTGTAAAAGGGGAAGAGGTTTGGACTTCCACAGGCGAATATTGCTTGCCTGGAGTGACTAGGGATAACATCATTTCTTTATGTAGAGAAAATTCAATTGATATTTATGAGAAAGAATTCCTTGTAGAATCAGTTCATAATTCTGATGAAGCTTTTGTAACGGGAACATTTGCTGGTGTTATTCCAGTTATTGAAGTAGATGGTTATAAAATTTCTGGAGGTAAGAGAGGTAAAATAACTAATTGTCTTCAAAATCTTTATTCGGATCTAATCAGTACAGAGTGTGAAAATGAATAAAAGTGTGTTTCGCATAGCGATGTGGTCAGGTCCAAGGAATATTTCTACCTCATTAATGCGTTCATGGGAAAGTAGAGGTGATACTATAGTCACTGATGAGCCATTATATGGTTATTATCTTCTAAAAACTGGTGCAAATCATCCTATGAAAGAAGAGGTTATTCAATCTCAAGAAACGGACTGGCGTAAGGTTGCTAAATGGTTAAATGGTCCTGTGGAAAATGGAAAAGTCATTTGGTATCAAAAGCATATGGCCCAACATGTTCTTCCTGGAATGGATATCAACTGGATTTCTGGCTTTAATAATTGTTTTCTAATTCGGGAACCAAAAGAGGTTCTTGCTTCTTATTTCGCTAAGCGACAAATAGCGTCGCTAGATGAAGTTGGCTATCGTCAACAGGTAGAGCTTCTAGAATTTGAAAAAGTAAGAACTGATAATATTCCACCAGTACTGGATTGTAAAGATATTCTTGAAAATCCAGAAAAGTTAATTACTCTTCTTTGTCAACGATTGGGAATTACTTTTACAAAAAAAATGTTATCTTGGTCCAAAGGGCGTAGAATTACGGATGGCATTTGGGGCAAACACTGGTATGACCAAGTTGAAAAATCCACTCAGTTTTTACCTTATAGAAGAAAAAAAATCGAGCTACCTCAAGAGTTAAGAGAAGTTTATAAGGAAGCAAAAGAATATTATGACTTTTTGAAATTTTACTGTATTAAAAGTAAATGATATCTACGGGTTAAATAACTTAATTGAATTCCATCTATCAATCTAGGTAAAAAATAATTTAGATTAAGAGATTTTGTCTTTAAAAGTTACGGTTAGTTCATTTCCAATATTAATGTTTGATGTTATTGGAACATTTAATGTAAGAATTAATTTATTTGATTTTAGTTTAACCTCTTTGTGGTTTCCTTTAGCATGTGAAGAAATAATTTTGCCAGATAAGGTTGGATAATTAATATTAGAATTTTTTTCTACAATTGTTATCTGGTGAGGTCGCACAGGAATAACTTTAGAATTGGTATCTTGATCTACAAAATAATGCTGACCATTTGGTATTAGATCTCTTGGTATAAAATTAGTTTTTCCAAATAGAAGTGCAACATAGCGGTTGACTGGAAAAGAGTAAATTTCCATTGGATTTCCAATTTGATCTATCTTACCATTATTTAACACTATAATTTCATCTGCCATTGCTAAAGCGTCTTCTGTATCGTGTGATACAAAGAGGGAAGTCATCCCTTTTTGTTTTAAAAGACTACTAAGCTCAACACGAACACTATCCTTTAGTTCTTGATCCAAATGGCTTAAAGGTTCGTCAAGTAAAAGTAAAGAAGGGTTTGTAATTAAAGCTCTTACTAGTGCAACACGTTGTTGTTGTCCTCCTGATATTTCATTAGGATAACGATTTTCAAGGCCGTTGATTTTAGCTAAGTCTAGAAGTTCATGAATTTTTTTTACATTATTTTTTACTGTTTTTCCAAAGGAAACATTTTCAAATACTGTCATGTTTGGGAAAAGGGCGTAATCTTGAAAAACTAAAGTACAGTCACGTTTTTCTGGAGGGACAAATATCGATTGACTATTAATTATTTTACCATCGAGTATAATTTTGCCTCCATCAGGAATTTCCAAGCCAGCAATTAAACGAAGTAAAGTAGTTTTGCCACTTCCACTGCTTCCTAGAATGGCCGTCATTTTACCTGAAGAACAATTAAAACTCACTTTATTAATTGCTGACCTTTCATTCAGGTTATATGTTTTGTGAACGTTAATTAAGGAAAGCAGATCTTTCATTGCTTATATTCGATTTTTTGATTTAACCATAAGATAGGAAGGATTGTCACCAATATTATGCACAATGCAGGTATAGATGATTTATAGATTTGAGCTTGATTAGTTAAATCAAATGTAAGTGTTGCTAAGGTCTCAAAATTAAAAGGACGTAAAATAAGAGTAAGAGGAAGCTCTTTAATAGTATCAATAAATACTAATAATCCTGCAACTACAAGCGTATTCTTTATCAAGGGTATATTTATTTTAACTAGCGAACGTAGTGCAGAAGAGCCAAGAGAACGTGATGCACTATTTAGTTGGTCGCACGTTTTTTCCATTGCTGAATCTATTGAATGCCAAGATATAGCAAGAAACCGAATAACATAGGCTGATATTAAAATAGTTATTGACCCTGTTAGGATATAACCTGTTAAATTGTTGATCTGACCTGCTAAGATGAGCATGCCCATTGCAATAATGGAGCCTGGGACAGAATAACCAAGTATTGCAAGTCGATTTGAAGCTTGAACGAAAGAACTTTGAAAATAGCGAGCTGTAAAAACTATAAAAATTGATAATATCACAGCTATACAGCTAGAGGTGAATGCTAAAACAAAACTGTTAAAAATTGCTTTCAATAAATATAGTTCAAGACTTTCACCTAACCATAAGCTAGCCCAAAAACCTAATCTTATTAAAGGAATTATGAATCCAAAAATCATTGGAATTAAACAGCATTGGATTGCTAATTTAGCTTTCATTTTTTTTAGTTTATAACGTTGGAAGGATTGGGCTTGACCCTCATACTCATGAAATTTGGCATTTCCTCTTAGTACTTTTTCAACTAATAAAAGTAATAATATAAATAACATCAAAAAAGATGCTAACCTTAATGCACTAGGCATATCACCCATTCCAAGCCAACTACGAAAGATTCCAGTTGTGAAAGTAGGAATGCCAAAATGTTTTACAGCACCATAATCATTAAGGGTTTCCATAATAACCAAGCTAGTACCAGCTACAATTGCAGGCCGAGCCATTGGAAGGGAAATTTTCCAAAAAATAGATTTAGGATGATGACCAAGTGTTTGTGCTGCTTGAATCAATTGATTGCTTTGTCGAGAGAATGAAGCTCTAGCTAACAGATAAACATAGGGGTAAAGCACTGAACCTATAATCATTATTGTTACTGTATACACTAATATCTCATTTATGTCGTTCATGGTTTTGGATCCAAATATTAATCGAATCCATACCAAAAATGGATTAAGTAGATCTATAAGATCAAAATAAGCATAGGCTGCAATATAAGTTGGAATAGCTAGAGGTAGAATTAAAGCCCATTCGAAGAATCGACGACCAGGGAATTCGCAACAGGATATTAACCATGCTGATGAGACTCCTGCTATTATTGAAAAAAATGCTGTTCCAGAAACTAAAATAAATGAACCTAAAATATATCTTTCAAGAATAGTTTGTTTAATATGTCCCCAGTTTTCCGAGTTATTATTAAAATTCCATAGTATTTCTGCCATAGGTATAAAAATGAAAAGTCCGATGCAAAAGGACAATACAGTCCATTTGTTAGACTTGAAGAACAACTCTGTTTTTATGAAATGGAAGATCCGATTTTGATGGGTTTTTATGATGAATCCAAAATGATCCTACTCCCAATCAGCAAGATCAAATAATTTAACTGCTTCCGAGTTTTTTTTTCCAAGTTCTGAAAGGTTTAAACTATCAAGTTTAAAAGGACCCCAGCTTTTGAGTAAAGATGATTGATTGTTTTTCATCCTAAGTGGATATTCATAATTTACATTTCCAAAAACTTCCTGGGATTTGTTTCTAGTCATGAATTCTAAAAATTTTAGAGCATCCTTTTTATTTTTAGAGCTAGTTGTAATACCTGCTCCGCTTACATTGATATGAGTTCCTCTACCCTTTTGATTAGGGAAAAAAACTCCAACATTTTTGGCGACTTCTCTATCAGAAGGGTTAGAAGAATTAGCCAAAATTCCAATATAGTATGTATTCATAATTGCAATGTCGGCTAGACCATCAGAAACAGCACGGGCCTGATCTCGATCACTTCCTCTAGGCGAACGAGCCATATTTTGTCTTACTTCCTTGGCCCACTTAAGAGCTTTATTTCTACCATTTGCAGCAATAATAGACGCGAGAAGAGATTGATTATAAATATTATTTGAAGATCTTGCTACAATGCGTCCCTTCCATTTTGGATGTGATAAATCTTCATAAGTTGAAAGTTCGCTTGGTTTAACACGATTCTTTGAATAAACAATTACTCTTGCCCTAACAGTTAAACCATACCAATAACCCTCAGGATCACGCATTTCAATTGGGACATTCTTGTCTAAAATTTTTGAACTTGCTGATTGAAGAATACCAGATGCTTTGGCCCGTTCTAAACGACCAGCATCAACAGTAATTAGAATATCAGCTGGCGAGTCTTTACCTTCACTGATGATTCGTTCTATTAATTGATCAGCGCCTCCTTTTATAACATTAATTTTTATTCCAGTTTCTTTAGTAAATGATTTATATAGAATTTTATCTGCGTCATAATGACGATGAGAATAAATATTGATTTCAGCATTTGAATTAGAATGAGGAATCACAATAAAAAAAATAAAAATAATAATATTAAAAACTTTTTTCATAATTAATTAACCTTCTAAAAAGAATTAGTTGAGATTCAATCTATAAAATAATTTAAAATTGGTGATTTCATCACACAAGTTTTTTATAGGACTAATTTAGTCTTATTAAATCTATAAATAAATCAGAAAAAATATCTATCAATTAACGTGGCTCGGGCCGGAATCGAACCAGCGACACAAGGATTTTCAGTCGCTTTAAATAACACCTTTATTGTTAGTTAAATTTCTTTAATCTGTACATATAATTTATATATACAGTAGTTCCAGTGCTACATATATGCTACCTGAAACAAAAAAGGCTCTGTGAGGAGGTTATTCATTACTACATAATCATTTAGGATTGTCCAGTTTTTATATTAAACAAGTCTGAATCTGAATAAATATATGTAGCAACCATCAACTGGTCTTGAGGGGCTAATTTCACATTTTTCATCCAGCTGAATTATGACAGCGCCAATCCCATAATAGCCTCTGAATATCTTAGCCCAAAGGCAGATTAGATCGAGATTGTATGCTACGAACTCATTATGAGCATGGGTAAGCTCATCGGTTACCAGGTAACTGGGTTTTTCTTTTACTTGTGACATGATGTGTCTCCTTTTTTAGTTAACACATCAGGGTCTATAAACGAAAAAGACCGCACATCAAACGGTCTTTGATTTCCTTTTTCAAGGCACATCTACCGTTTACGGATCAAGCCACCGTGCCCACTTGGGTCGGTTGGCGGGTTCACTACTGTAAACCGCTCCTGATGTTTGCACAAGTTATTATAAATAACTAATTAATTACAATTATTATGGTATATTGATTAGTAATTTTATCAGGATTAGATGTTAGGCTTTAGGTAATATGTGTAATACTAGAAATATAAACTTTATTGAAAAAGAACAGATGCGTTCACTTTTACGTATATTCAAATCAGACGAATTCAAGTCTGACTTAAAACAAATTGAAATTTTTATTCAATCAAAATATGAAGAATTGCATTTTATGTGGGGTATAAAAAACAAACTAAAGCTCGCAGCTGAAAGATTGGTAAGGTTCCATATTTGGAAACATTCAGGTTTGACTCACCTTTATCATACTCCTTTAAGTTCTGATGTTGCTTTCATTCTTAATGACTGTGTTATGAACATTGATTGTAAAACAATTGATTCAGCTGGAAATAGCAACGACCGTAAATTTATTCAATTTGAACCAAATCAGGCTAATTTTGAAAATATTCCACTTCACGCATGCCAAATACATTTGCCTAATGGTTCCAATATATTTTTTGAAGGATTTGAATTTCATCCTCAACTAGAAAAAACTTACAAAGAAAAGCCAGTTTTATCTTTTTTTATATTTATAAACTATAGAGATGATGGAGATTATTTCAATATTGAAGGAACCGAAATTTGCTGTATGCCACATAACCTAGTTGTGAGAGATGAATTTGAATCAAATATTATTAGTGGATTTAAGACCTATAGATATCTGAAAAAACTTCAAGCTGAGAAGATTAACAATAATTTCTTCCCAAGGAAAGAGAAAAAATCAAATTGGATAAAATTTGGCAACTCAAATCGTTACTACGACGATACGGGAACGCACCCATTTGACCCTAATAAAATGTTAATATGGGGCTGGGAATCAAAGCGTTGGAATGTTTGTTTGGGAGGCCATACAACCAGAGTTCGGAAAGAAAAAATCAAGAAAAGACATACTGAAGAAGGTCGGGAATGGAATGGATGGGAAATTATTCAATAATTATTTAAATAAATCTTTTAATATTTCTTGCAATTTTTTTCGATAGTAATACTGGCACTGCGTTACCAATCTGCTTTATCATTGCATTAAGCGACCCTTCAAAAATAAAATCATCTGGGAAAGTTTGTAAAATAGCGCATTCTCTAGCGGAAAGTCTTCTTTTTCTATTTACATGAATTTCTGGACTTGTAGCGGTAATAGTATCGCTTGGAGTTTTCCAGTTTGAAATCCTAAGAGATTGCTCAAAAACAATTTCACGGAGTTCAAGCTCCAAAACATTCTTATCGTAACGGTCGTCAAAGCCTAATATCTCCTTAAGCTTTTTCCAGTCATCGGGTTTTGGTATCGAGCCTGAATTATTGTCCTTTCTAAACCAATGCCCCGCTGTATGGGCATACCCGAATATTTCATCCACCTTTTTTGTTGAAATACCAGCTACTGCTCTCCATTCTTTCAAATAATCACATATTTCTTCTTGGGGAACTGGATACTTTCTGGCCCAAAATTTTTCAGATACATTTGTGTATGCCATATGGTTGTAAACAGTTTTTCCTTTATGTTTTTGAGGCTTAAGACTAATCCAAAGGTTACTTAAATGTCCTATTGCCTCTTTTGCGGAAATGTAAGGTTTTAAATTGCGCTTATTCAACTCGCGCCGAAATAGGCCATTTTGAATTTTTGTAAAATCTGCATGTGTCTGCTCTGGATATGGGTTTTTTACTTTGACTCTATTACCGATTATAAAAACTCTCTCCCTTTGCTGCGGGACCCCATAATCGGCCGCATTAAGGAGTTTGTATTCTAAACTATAACCCAATTTCTTGAAGTCGTTGAAAATAAGCTCCATTACAGCACCCCGCTGCATATTCAATATACCTTTAACATTTTCCGCTACGAAGAACTTGGGTCTTACATGCCTAATCACGCGGAGCATTTCCTTATAAAGATGGTTCCTCTCATCCTTCATTCCAACTGAAACACGATTATTGTTGGCAATCGAGAACCCTTGGCAAGGAAACCCGCCAATAACGATATCGGCCTTTTTTGGAATATCCTTATTCCTGATTTTTTTTATGTCACCTACTACAATATGGCCTCCGATATTTTTTCTGTAGGTTTGGGCAAATATTTCTTCGAATTCATTTGCCCAAATGATATCAAACCCTGCTTGTTTGAAGCCAAGGTCCATACCACCTGCGCCAGCAAAAAGTGAAATAACTGTAGGCTTTTTTACCAAATTTATTCCTAATTAAAATTTTTTTAAGTTTTGAAGTTGTATAAATTAACAATACTTATAGTATTTAGCAAATTTTGCTTAAAAAAACGTTTAACATTTATAATACTTCTTAAACTGAAAATTCAGTCAGAAATACTTTACAATATAAAATCCTCAAGTTCAGTCGGTATAAGGGGGCATAATGTTTTTCAGTTGTAGTTACAGATGTATGACCAAGCAGTTTGCTTAACTCATATATAGGTCTACCCTCCTTAATTAGATTATAACCAAATGTTCGCCTTAGGTCATGAAATCTCGCATCAATTAATCCAAGCTTCTTTCTGTTCCTGGACCAAGTTAGTTGCACATAATTAACAGTATAATCCCAGAGTTCAACATCTGTTAAAATTGCCTGCGCCTGTTTATTGAGCTTAACTAATCGCCTACCATCCTTCCCAAATTCAACAATATAATCGGAAAATATATTTTCCTGCGATATTCGACGTATTTCGTCACTCCTGGCACCACTGTAGTAGGCAAATTGAACGAATAAATTGAAGTGTTTTGGGGTAATTTTTTCAAACATGAGGTCTAATTCTTGTCTAGTAAAAACCCTGGTTCTTGCCTCATATTTGTTACCGACCGGAATGGTTTCATAGCTAGGTATCAACTTTTGCTTGATCCCCCAATTATTACAAGCATTCAAAACACGGATTGCCATTGATTTGGTCGTTGGATGTTTAGGGAATCCATTCTTTAGATATCCATTAAGGAGTCTTTTATTAAGAACTAAAGTATTTGGACGCCAATCATGGTCAGCTTTTAAATACAGTTCAGTTAATTCAGCTAATGGAGTCTCTTTGGGCTTTGCTCCATTTATCAGCTCAAGCAATATCTTCTTTTCAAAGTCTACTTTAACAGCTTTGGCCACTTCATAACTATCTGTTCGTAGGCTACGAGTAACTCTTTTTTTGTCTAATTGAACCGATAAATAATAGCGATTATTTTTCTTATATAAACTTGACATGGTAGCTCCATTTCTACTTGGTGCTACTATAATGCTACTTAGGCGGTAGAGGGGAAGAATCGCAAAGCGATTCGAAAATCCGCTGAGACCTCCCGAATCGACGATGGATTACCTAATAATTTGGTGTGGCT
>CEUY01036928.1_pt1 | contig 19818 bp, 11 predicted proteins | sample 361481 | NCBI WGS metagenome assembly CEUY01 (sample SAMEA2622737, study PRJEB7988) | marine metagenome | isolation source: saline water (ENVO:00002010), including
AAACAAATGAATTATAAAAATAAAAGAGTAGTAGTTACTGGAATGGGAGCAATAACATGTTTATCCTCATCGGTGAATACTCTGTGGGATAATTTAATCAACGGAAAGTCTGGAATAGATTTTCTCAAATCAGTAGAAACAGAAAATTATTCCTGTAAAATTGGAGGTGAAATTAAAAATTTCTCTCCTGAAGATTATATTGATAAAAAAGAATCAAGAAGACTAGCGAGGTTTTCTCAATTAGCAGTAGCAGCAACTAAGAATGCATTAGAAGATTCTCAGATAGATATTACAAAAGAAGATCAATATAAAATTGGTGTTTTAATAGGCTGTGGATCTGGCGGACTTCCAGAAACTGAAAAACAATCACAGATACTTTTTCAAAGAGGAGGAAACCCTATAAGTCCGTTATATGTTCCAATGATGTTACCCAACATGGCTGCAGCAAATATAAGTAGAATTTTTCAATTAAAAGGTTATTCAAACACATGTATTACTGCTTGTGCTGCTGGAACTCAAGCAATAGGAGAGGCCTATGAAGTAATTAAAAGAGGTACTGCTAATATTATGGTCTCTGGGGGTACTGAAGCTCCTTTCTGTCAAATAAGCTTAGGGGGATTCTGTAATATGCATGCTTTAACAAGTCAAAATGATATCCCTGAAAAAGCAAGCAAGCCTTTTGATGCCAAAAGAGATGGATTTGTTCCTTCAGAAGGATCTGGAATATTAATCTTAGAAGAATATGAACATGCTTTAAATAGGAATGCGCCTATTTTATGCGAAATCAAAGGATGGGGTATTACATCTGATGCATTTCACCTAGTTCAACCAGAGAAAGAAGGTCTAGGGGCCGCTAAATGCATGAATTTTGCATTAGAAAATGCTGGATTAAATATTGATGAAATAGATTATATAAACGCTCATGGAACATCAACTCCCGCAAATGATTACGCTGAAACTTTAGCAATAAAAAAAGTTTTTGGCGAAAAAGCATACAAGATTCCTATAAGCTCCACCAAGTCTATGGTAGGGCATGCATCAGGTGGTGCAGGGGCAATTGAAGCTATAGCATGTGTAAAATCAATCCAAGAAAACAAAATTCATCCAACAATTAACAATAATACTCCTGACCCTTTGTGTGACTTAGACTATACTTCAAATAAATCACGCTCAATCAATGTAAAAAATGTTTTATCTAACAGTTTTGGATTTGGCGGTCAAAATGCTTGCTTAATACTTCAAGATTGTAATTAATTTTACCCTCTCGACTAACTCTCTTATAGATTATATAGTCAAATATATCCTACAAAAACTAAAATTTTATTAGCAGATATAAGAGTAAAAATATTGTTTGTTCATCTCCATAATCATTCAGAATATAGTTTAATAGACGGAAGTAGTGGAATTGATGAAATGGTTATTCGATCTAAAGAACTTGGAATGAATGCTTTAGCGCTAACTGATCATGGAAATATGTTTGGAGCTATTGAGTTTTATAAATCTTGTATAAAACATCAAATTAAACCTATTATTGGATGTGAACTATATGTTGCCCCAAAAAGTAGACTTGAAAAAGATCCCAATATTCCTTATTACCACTTAACCGTTTTATCAAAAAATTTCATAGGATATAAAAATTTAATTGAAATGGTTACATTAGGAAACCTTGAAGGTTTCTACCATAGACCAAGAGTAGATAAAGATTTATTAGAAAAACACAAAGAAGGTTTAATTATTTTATCAGGTTGCCCTTCTTCTGAGCTATCAAAATTAATTATCAATAAAAACCAAAAAGGAATAGAACAATATCTTTCCTGGGCCACCAAAATATTTGAAGATGATTTCTATTTAGAATTAATGTGGCACGATAAAGTGCCTAATCAAGATTTAATAAATGAAAACTTAATCCAATTATCTAAAGAATTCAAACTTCCATTAGTTGCAACAAATGATAATCACTACATATCTAGAAATGATGCTGAATCTGAAAATTTATTAAAAAACATCAAAAATAACTTCAGAAAAGACCTTTTAGAAGATCACACATATTATATCAAAAGTCCTGAAGAAATGAGCAACCTATGGAAAAATCATCCTGAAGCAATATCTAACACACAAAAAATTGCAGATTCATGTGATTTAAAATTAGATTTCAATGTCACCAGAATTCCTAGCTTTCAAACACCTGACTCGAAAACAGCGGAAGAGTATTTAAATGAACTATGTTTTAAGGGTTTTGAAAAAAAGTTTCCTAATCAACCTAATGAAATAAAAGAAAGACTTGAATATGAATTAAATGTAATTAACACTTTGGATTTTGCTGATTATTTTTTGGTTGTTTGGGATATTTTCAAATTTGTTAAAAGAAAAAAAATTCTTACTTCACTTAGAGGTAGTGCATCGGCTAGCATGGTTCTTTATTGTTTAGAAATCACTAATATAGATCCAATAAAGTCTGAACTCGTTTTTGAAAGATTTCTAAATATTGAAAGAAAAGAAATGCCTGATATTGATATAGATTTCCAAGATGATAAAAGGAAAGAAGTCATAAATTACTGTATAAAAAAATATGGAAGAGACCATATAGCTCAAATAATATCTTTTAGTAGGTTGTATGCTAGAGGGGCAACTAGAGGAGCAGGAAGAGTAATGGGAAAATCTCTTACAGATGTAGAAAAAGTGGCTGAATTAATACCTACCAGAGATCCTAATGAACCAACTAAGCCAATGTCTTTGGAAAGAGCACTTGAGTTAGTACCTGATCTGAAAACCATGTATCAAGAAGATATAAATGTTTCTGAATTAATTAATGCAGCTAAAACAGTAGAAAAGAGAGTGAGTAATATTCAAACTCATGCTGCAGGAGTAATTATTTCCAAAGAACCTTTGAAAGGGCTAGTGCCTCTTCTTCAAGCCCCTAAAGATCCAGAATTACCACCCTTAACTCAATATGAAATGGGTCCATTAGCTGACTTAGGGCTATTGAAAATTGATTTTCTGGGATTAACAAACCTAACTATCCTAGATAAAACAATCAAAATGATAAACAAAAGACATAATCTCCAGTTAAATCTTGAGACAATTCCCCTAGATAATAATAATACCTTTGAATTACTAAGTTCAGGCAACACTTTAGGAGTTTTTCAACTTGAAAGTGATGGCATGAAACGAAATATTAAAGAATTAAAGCCTTCATCAATCTCGGATATATCAGCAATGATAGCTTTATATAGACCGGGGCCAATGGAGCATATTTCTACTTTTATAGAAGCTAAGCATGGTAGAATTCCAATCAAATATCCTCATCCAAGTTTGGAAAATTTACTTAAAGAAACTTACGGAATTATAGTCTATCAAGATCAGGTGCTCCTCATTTCTCAAGCAATAGCAGGTTATTCTTTGGGAGATGCAGATAAATTTAGAAAAGCAATGGGTAAAAAAATACCACAAGTAATGAGAGCAGAAAAAGATAAATTTATTAACGGAACTATTAAAAATAATTTTCCAGAAAAACTAGGATCAAGAGTATTCGAACTTATAGAGCCTTTTGCAGGATATGCGTTCAATAAAGCCCATAGTATGAGTTATGCGATGATTGCATATTGGACAGCTTATTTCAAGGCCAATTATCCTCATGAATTCATGACAGTATTGTTAGATTCTGCTTCTGGAAATAAAAAGAAAATTGGAATTATCGTTAGAGAATGCGAAAAAATAGGGATTTATGTAAAAGGACCAAATATAAATTATAGCAAAACAAATTTTTATCCTGAATCTGAATCTGATGGAACCCGAATAATTAGATTTGGATTAGGATCAATCAAAAATGTAGGATCAACATCTGTAGATCCTATAGTAAAAAATTTAGAAAAAAATGGGCCCTACAAAAATATTGAAGATTTTATTCAAAGAATTGATTTTTCTATAAACAAATCTACATTAGAAAGCCTAATAAAAACTGGAGCCTTTGATGAGTTTTCTATTAGAGAATCATTATTAAGCAACTTAGAAAGAATACTAAGTTTAATAAATCAACAAAAAAAATTAAATTTAGCTGGACAATCACATATGTTTGATCTATTTGGTGAATCTGTCGCAAAACCTATTCCACTAATTGATATTAATTCTGAAGAAAATATTAATGAACAAGAAAGATCATTTTGGGAAAGAGAATTATTGGGTATAACAATTAGTCATAATGATTTTCAAAAAAAAATCATAGAGCAAACAGGAAATTTTATAGTATATGCAGATCAAATTTCTAATGCAAAACAAGGTAATTCAGTAAAATTAATCGGTCAAGTTATAAATATTGAATCTAGAAAAACTAGACGAGGAGATACTTTTTTAATTATTGATTTAGCATTACTCGATTCTGATATAGAAGTAATAATTTGGCCTAACAATTTAGACTCTTCACGTTTTTTATGGGAAAAAGGAAAATTTATTTCTATTAATGGAATAACAAGAATTAATAATGGAATAATTTCTGTCGTATTTAAATCAGGAGAAGAATTTTTGACAAATAATGAAAACAATAATGGCATTAATAAACAAACTGATACAAGTTTGATGAATGGAAATAACTCAAACCATAATTTGGATTTGATTGAAAATAATTCAATTTCTCCAGTCACTAATGGAACAAAATTAGGATCAGAATTATCAAATTCAGATATCTCACCAAATAAACTTATACTCTCTATTGAAGAATCAGGAAATCCTATTGAAGACAGATATAAATTTGAGGATTTAATCAAATTATTGCTTGAACACAAAGGTTCTATACCAGTAATTCTTAAAGTATCATCTGAAAATGAAGAAATCTCTTTAGAATTACCTTTTGCGAATATTAAAATTAACCCAGAATTAGAGAAAAGAATTTCCCAAATTATTGGAAATAACAACTATTCATTAATTAATGAATCTTTGTAATATTTTTCTAAATTAATCAACTTTTTTTTAACACTTATTCCTTGTAAAGAATTATAACCACATAGCTTACCATTAGTTCCAATCACACGATGACATGGAACAAAAATAGGGACCGGATTCAACCTCAAAGCATTTCCAACCGCTCTATAAGCATATGGCTTAGATTCAATCATCTCACTAATCCATTTATATGATTTCACTTCACCAAATTTTATTTTTCTACAAATGTTCCAAACTTTTTTTTGAAACTCTGTTCCTATTAATAAATCTAAATATATGTCCTCAAAATTAATCTCTTTACCTTTAAAATACAATTCTAATTTATTTTTATACATGAATGTTTTTTCTTCATTTTTAAATAATTTATTATTAAAATCTTTGATCTTAATCAAAGATTTTTCTAGAGATTTTTCAGGAGGAGATGTCATCACAACTCCTTTATCTGAAACAACTAAAGAGACAAAACCAATATTGGAATAAATAAAATCATAATAATAATTCTTTCTCAAAATTAACCTCAATAATTGATTATATTCTTTGGTTATTATTATAAAATCTAACTAAATATCTAGCTATGCTCAGAAGAAATTATAGATTATCAACTTTAATTTATGGCAAAATAACTTTATAAATTTTAGATTTTTTCAGAAGATAAATTCTGTTAGGTTTAGAATTTACTTTACAATATAAACAAAAAAGTAAAATTATATATAAAAATGAACTTTGATAAATTTTTTGTTTCTTATCATCATTTAATCTTATCTCATATTATTTTATAATTCATCGAAGAAAGATAAAAAGCGAAAATAAGTGTACTAAAATAATGAGAAAAAAATGGCCTGAAATAATCATGTACTCTAGGCCTCTATGTAGCGACTGTATTAGAAGTAAAAATTTTCTGGAAAATAATCATATTCCTTTCAAAGAAATCAATATATTAGAAAATCCTTCTGCAAAAAAAGATATGAAAAAAATAAACAATGGAAGGGAAAGTGTCCCAACAATAATCATTAACAATAATACTGTAGTTATAGAGCCTACTAATTATGAACTTATGGCTGGAATAACAAAAGAATTAAAAATTACTGAACAGAATAATTGAAAATCTCATTTTTTTTACCACATTTAAAAATTGGAGGGGTTGAAAGAAGTTTTTTTATATTAGCTAAAACCCTTGAGGACAGAGGTCATTCTGTAAATATTATTACAGTTGGAAAATCATCTTATATCAAAAATAATAGTTTTTCAGTACCAATCATTAATCTAAATAAGAGGAAAGTATCTACGTCAATTTTTTATTTAGCTAAATATTTATCTAAAAACAATATAGATATAGTAATTTCAGCTCAATATTATGCGAATATAGGAATATTAATAGCACAAAATTTTTCATCCCATAAACCAAAAATTATAATCACTGAAAGAACACATTTAAATGAATCTCTAAAAGAATTAAATGTTTTTAAAAGACTCATTTTGAAATTATTAATTTCCATTTTTTATAAAAATGCAGATTATATAGTAGGAAATTCAAATTCAGTATGTAAAAGCATAATATCAACAACAAAAATAAATAAGAAAAACATCAAATTAATATTAAATCCAACCTTTGTTCCAGAAATTTTACAAAAAGCTGAAGAGCCTGTTATAGAAGACTGGATTCAATCATCAAAAGAACCCATAATTTTAACTGTAGGAAGATTGTCCTCACAAAAAAATATTTCTCTTTTAATTGATTCTTTTTCAGAAGTCTTAGAAATAAAAAAATCCAAATTACTCATAATAGGTGATGGACCTCAAAGAAAAATATTAGAATCAAAAGTTTCTTCTATGAATTTGTCAAAGGAAATCAAATTTATTGGTTTTTCATCCAATCCATATAAATATTTTAAATATTGTAGTGTATTTGTGCTTACATCAAAATTTGAAGGATTACCTAATGTTTTGATAGAATCTCAAGCTTTAGGTCTCCCTATTGTTACTACTGATAGTCCTGGTGGCAGTAGAGAAGTTGTTTCTGATGGAAGATCAGGATTATTAGTAAAAAATATTAATAAAAAAGAAATATCAAAAAATATAATTGAATTAATAGATAACAATGACCTAAGAATTAAATTAATTCAAGAAGGGAAAAAATCTTCAGAGAGATTTACACCTGATATTTGTGCAGATAACTTTGAATCATTATTTAACTAAATCTTTAATTCAATTCCTATTGGACAATGATCAGAGCCTAAAATTTCTGGAAGAATAAATGCCGATTCTAAATTTTTTCTTAAAATTTTAGAAATACAAAAATAGTCTATTCTCCACCCAATATTCTTTTTTCTAGCTTCAAACATATAACTCCACCAAGTATAATTTCCTGAACCTTGTTCAAACTCCCTAAATGTGTCTACAAATCCTTCTTCTAAAAATCTATCAAACCCTAATCTTTCTTCGTCTGTAAATCCAGCATTTCTTCTATTACTCTCTGGATTAGCTAAATCAATTTCTGTATGTGCAACATTTAAATCGCCACAAAAAACTACAGGTTTGGTTTTTTCAATTCTTTTCAGATAGCTTAGAAAATCAATATCCCATTCTTTAGTCCTATAATCCAGTCTATTTAAACCTCTTTGAGAATTAGGAGTATAAACATTTACTAAAAAAAACTCAGGGTACTCCAAGGTAATTAATCTGCCTTCATTATCATGCTTAGCTATTTCCATTCCCAAAAAAGAATTTGAAGGGTTTTTTTTGGATAATATTAGAGTTCCTGAATATCCTTTTTTTTCAGCACTATTCCAGAACTGATAATAATCTTCAATATTTAAATCCACTTGACTTTGATTAGCTTTAGTTTCTTGAAAACACAAAATGTCTGCTTCAGAAGATTTTATAAAATCTAGTAGCCCTTTTTTCAAACAAGCTCTAATTCCATTTACATTCCAAGAAATAAATTTCATTTTGTGATTAATTACTATGATTCTTACATAAACTATATAATAGAAATAATAATTAATATATTCATGGAAATAAGACATTATGTCTAACCCAAAATTAGTATGGATAGATTTAGAAATGACAGGATTAGGAGATAATCATGTTATTTTGGAAATTGCTTCTTTGGTGACTGACCATCATTTAGAAATACTTCAAGAAGGTCCTAATCTAGCAATAAAAAGAACTTTGTCTGAAATAAATTCTATTCCTATAGAAGCATGGTCAAAAAATCAACACACTTCTTCTGGATTATTAGAAAGAGTAGAAAATTCAGAAACAAATATTTTAAAAGCTGAAACTATGACTCTTAATTTTTTAGATCAATGGACAGAAAAAGAAAAATCACCTCTTTGTGGAAACTCAATATGGGTTGACAGAAAATTCTTACGTAAAGAGATGCCCAGACTAGAATCATATCTTAACTACAGAATGATTGACGTCTCAACTATAAAAGAACTTATGAAAAGATGGTATCCAGATTTAGAATTACCTAAAAAAAGAAAAACTCACTTAGCTCTAGACGATATCAGAGAAAGTGTAAATGAGTTAAAGTGGTACAGAGATAACATTTTTAAAAATTCTATATTCACTTAAAATTTTTATATAGGCAAAGGCATATGATTAAGATTATTCCTAATCTTATTTTTTTGATTCTTATTTTTGCCATTTAAATGTGTCTTATTTTGAAGATTAAATTCATCTCTAATAGAATTCCTTCGATTATTTGAAGGAGAAACAACTCGACTTCTATTAGACACGTTATTCAATTTTTCTGAATACCAAGTATCAAAACCAATTTCTGTAGATATAAGATTTAACAATGTTATTGAGCCACCTCTTGGCTCATAAACACCAGTCTCCCATTCACTAATCGTCTGCTGTCTAACCCCTAAATCATTAGAAAACTCAACTTGAGACTTACCCATATATTTTCTTAAATTTTTTATAGTGTGCATATTCCAATTCATAGCACGTACATTATTAATAACCATGAATGAAATATTATTTAAATTAATTAGTAATTTTCAATAATATTCAATAGCTTTTTTTATCATTTTTGATTTAATAAATTCATCTTTTCTATTAAAGCGTCAGAATTTTTTACTGAACCAACAATAGATAAAATAAAATTTTCAGTTTTAAATATGTCTTTGGTAACTAAATTTATATCATCAAGAGTAATAGAATCTATTAAATCAGAAATTTCTTCAAATAATTGGATTTTCTTTTTAATGAGCTGTTGAAATCCTAAAAAACTAGCTATTGATCTAGAGTCTTCTAATCTCATGCTAAGCCTTCCTTTCATTAAATCTTTAGCTTCTTTTAATTCTTTATCTTCTATCTTTGTTTTGATCTTAACTAATTGATCACATATCACATCAACTGCTTCAAAAAGATTATTTTTATTAACACCTGAGTCTATTCCAAACAAACCACAATCAGAAAAATGAACATTAAATGAATTTATCGAATAAGCTAAACCTCTTTTTTCTCTAACTTCCTCAAATAAACGACTACTCATGCTTTCACCTAAAATTACTGACAATAAATCTATTGCAAATCTGTTTTGATGATTTACAGAATATCCTTTTAATAAAAAAGAAAGATTTGTTTGTGAAGTTTCACGAAACTCCACACTTACTATTGGTCCTTTATTTGTAAAAAGAACAGGAAAATAAGGTTTCGGATTTCCATTATTGAAATGTTTAAAAACATTTTCAGCACATAAATTAATTTTATCGATATCTATATTTCCAGAAACTACTAAAACTGCATTTGAAGCTACATACTGATTGAAAAAATATTGCATCAAATCTTTTTTATTAATTTTTGATAAGGATTTCACAGATCCAGCAATATCTCTTCCCATAGGTTGATCAGGCCAAATTAAATTTTCAGCATTAAGAGAACATTTAGAATCAGGAGAATCATTACTTGCATTTATTTCCTCAAAAACCACTTTTTTTTCTACATCAATATCTTCTTGGCGAAGAAGTGGTTCTGTGACCATTTCAGCCAAAATCTTCAATCCATCTTCTACAAATTCTGATGGGATTTTACACCAATAACCTGTCATTTCTTTATCTGTAAAAGCATTAAAGATTCCACCTTTTGATTCAATTACTCCAGAAATAGCACTAGGCGTAGGATGAGTCTTAGTTCCTTTAAATAAAGCATGTTCAAAAAGATGAGATGCTCCCCAAAGTTTTTCATTTTCATATCTAGAACCAGTTCCAAAAAACAACATTACAGTAGCAGTACGAGTATTATTGAGATTTGATGTAATTAAATCAACTCCTGAGGATAGTTTATTTAAATTAAAATTCATTAATATCTCCTTAAGTTAAAATAAAACCAAATATTATAGATTTTATAAAGTGTAGTAAAAAAGTAAGCTTTAGTTAAAGAAATTATTTTTTATAAATGTACAAATTATCTTTATTTAAACAAATAACACAAAAAAGAATTATAAACAGTTTAATAATTCTTTTAATCTTTTCTATATCTTTTTCATTACGTATTTATGGAATAAATTGGGATAACGGGTTCCTGTTTCATCCTGATGAAAGACAACTATTAATGTTATCTAATGAGATGCATTTTCCTAAATGGTCTGAATTATCTTATTTATTAAATCCAAATATCAGTCCATTAAACCCACAATGGTTTAATTATGGAACATTACCTTTATATATTTTAGAAATTACAAATTTTTTTCTTAGCTTTTTTACAAATTTCGACGTTTATAAGTTAAGATTCCCTGCAAGAATAATTTCTGCTTTATTTGACTCTGCTACCGTCACCTTAATTTCAATATTTGCATTAAAATATTTTGGTAGAAAAACGGGATTTTTTACTAGTTTTTTTTCAATTTTTTGTGTAATTCAATTACAACATTCTCATTTTTTTGTCGTAGACACTATTCTCACATTTTTCATAGTCGCACTAGTATTCATATGTGCCAAAATTTCTAAAACCTGTACATTAAAGGATTCTATAATTGCAGGAATTTTATTATCAGCTGCATTAGCTACTAAAATAAGCAGTTTGCCCATTTCAATCTTAATATTCTTATCATATTTTCTATACGCCATTTTCCCTAATAAAGATGATGTTATGAATAGAATTTCTATAAACATTTCAAACATCAAAAAAGCTTTAATTGGAATATCAATTTGTATATTAGTAAGTTTAATTTTCTTTTTTTTATTTTCTCCATATTCAATAATCGATTTTCCAAAATTTCTAGAACACAACCTCACACAATCTAAAATGATTAGAGGGTCTAGTGATCTTCCATATACAAGACAATACATAGACACTATTCCCTACATCTACCACCTAAAACAAATTACTACTACAAGCCTAGGAATAGTAGTTTCAAGTCTCGGACTTATAGGTTTAATCATAACTCTAATAAAAAGTCGTCTTCCATTTCCCAAAATCCATGTAATATTAATATTCTGGATTTTTTTATATTTCTTAATTTTTGGACACTTTCAAGTTAAATTTTCCAGATATATGCTACCTATAATTCCTTTTATAATCATCTACTCTTCTATTGGAATTGTATATTTATCCAATCAAATTTCTGAAAAATATTCTCGATTAGCTATACCTATAATTTCAATCATTCTATTGCTATCGTTGCATTATCCTTTATCTTTTTTAAACATTTATTCGCAAAATCATACAGCAATTGAAGCAAGTAATTTTTTAAATCTAAACGCAAAGCCCAATAGCTTAATACTCAAAGAACATTGGGATGAAGGTTTACCTAATTTAAATAAATTCAAAATCAAAGAACTTCCTCTTTATAATTTTGATTCAACAAAAAAAACTTTAAACCTTTCTCTTCTTTTATCTGAATCAGATTACATTGTAATATTTAGTAATCGATTGTACGGAACTATTCCACGTTTACCTGAAAGATATCCTTTTACATCAAATTATTATCAAAGATTATTTGATGGATCATTAGGATATTCTTTAATACATCAAGAAAAAAAAGAGCCTAAATTTTTGGGCATAAAATATACAAACGATAATTTTTCCAGAATTCCCATTTCTCCTCCTAAAACACTTTCAGGAAAAGATAATTCATTGCAATTTAACTTAGGCTGGCATGATGAAAGTTTTTCTGTCTACGACCATCCTACTATCTTGATTTTTAAAAAATCTCAAGAGATATCATCTGAAGAATTATTTTCTATTCTAAATCAGCCTATAAAACCTTCAGAATTACTTATGGAACCCGATCAAATGGATAAACAATATTCTGGTCAAGATAGAAATAAAATTATTTTCTCAAGTGGATTAAATCAGATATCGCTAATAATAATTTGGTATTTTTTCGTACAACTATTAAGTATTTCTATAATACCTATTATCATTTATTCATTCAGATCATTATCTGATAAAGGTTACATACTAAGTAAACCAATTGGAGTTCTAATCAATGCTTTTCTAGTATGGATACTCACTAGTTTAAATATATTAAATTTTTCACAATCATCAATATATTTGAGTTTAATAATACTTACACTATTTTCAATAACAATTATATTCAAACAAAAAGATTATTTATTAAAATTTATAAAATCTAAATGGAAATTAATTATTACATTTGAATTTCTATTTTTAATATCTTTCTTTATTTTCTTAATCATTAGATCTCTCAATCCTGATTTATGGCATCCATATAGAGGTGGTGAAAAACCAATGGATTTTGCATATCTAAATGCAATAATAAGATCAACAAAAATGCCTCCTTTTGATCCATGGTTTTCATCAGGTTACCTCAACTATTATTACTTTGGTCATTTTCTTGTTGCATATTTAATTAAAGCTACTGGAATTGAACCTTCAATAGCTTATAATCTAGCTATACCTTTACTATTTAGCTTTTCAGTAGTTGCAGTAGTTTCATTATTTTGGAACATAAAACCATCCTCAAAAATAATATTCGGAAAATCTTCTTCAAAAATTCTTTCTTTTATTTCCATATTCTCAGTATTATCTGTTCTAATTATTGGAAATCTCGAATCTTTGTTTCAAATAACTTTAAAAATCAAAAATTTTCTTATTGATAAAACCTCTTTTGGGACTTTTGATTATTGGGCTGCATCTAGAATGATGCCATCAGGATCTAAAGGACATGAAATAACAGAATTTCCTTTCTTCACTTTTTTATTTGCAGATCTTCATGCACATTTGATTGTAATTCCATTTATGATATCAAGTCTTTCAGTATTTTTAGCAATTATAAATTTTAAAAAGAACTACTCAAAATTAAATTTATTAGCTTTATACGGAATTTGCTCAATAATCATAGGTTCAATATGGACTATAAATACTTGGAATATACCCACTCAAATACTACTACTTTCAGGTGTAATTTTATTTTCAGAATTAAAAAACGAATCAAAATTTAATCTAAGAAAAAGTGTATACGCTATATTAAAAATTATTTTAATTACTTTATTTTCCTTCACTCTTTTTATGCCTTTTCATTTAAACTTCATTTCCCCTACCATTGGTTTACAATTAAGTGATTTTCAATCTCCTTTATTGAATTTTATTTCTATATTCTCAATTCCTTTATTTATATTTATTATTTGGATTTCATATCCTAAAAATACACAAAGTGATGCCTTAACAAAATCATTTAAAATATTTCTGATCGTTTTGTTGTTTATTTCAATAGGAGTTCTAATTATCTCTACAAAATATTTAACTTTCATTTTCATCTTATTTTTAATTCTTTTTTGGATATATTCCTTAAAAAATCTTAGAACGAAATATAAAAATTCATCTCTTTCAACAATACTGTTTTTTTGGTATTTGGGCTTTATAGGATTATTAATTCTTGCAGGAACAGAAATAATTACTATTAAAGAAGATATTGGAAGAATGAATACAGTGTTTAAATTTTATCTTCAATCTTGGATTTTAATCAATATTAGTAGCTCTTTTTTCTTAGGCATAATACTTGTATTGAAACCAGAAAAAAGTTATCAAAAAATATTTAAATCGGTTTTTTCAATCACACTTATTTTTCTAACAGTCAGTTGCTTTTTATATACAATATTTGGCACTCATTCAAGAACTCAAGATAGATTCATTTCAACTCCTCTCAATTTAGATGGTGCATTGTTTATGGAAAAAGCAAATTATAAAGATCCCTTAGGAAATATTAATTTTGAACATGATTATCTCGCAATAAAATGGTTAAATCTAAATCTAAAAGGTTCTCCAATAATTTCTGAAGGAAATACACCTTTATACAGATGGGGTAACAGAATATCAGTATATACAGGTTTACCCACAATCATAGGTTGGGACTGGCATCAAACTCAACAACGAAAAAATTATAAAAAAGAAATCCAAATCCGGAAAGATGACATAAAAACAATATATAGTTCACCTAATTTAAAAATTTCTTTAGATTTATTATCAAAATATAATGTCGAATATATTTATGTAGGTAAATTAGAAAAACTCTACTACCCTATAGAAGGTATAGAAAAATTTGAATCCTTAACACCAATTTATGTGAATGATGAAGTAACCATATTCAAAATTCCAAAATCTATAGAGTAAATTTTTATGAAATTTAATACAGTATTTTTTGATTTTTATAACACATTAGCTACTTTCTATCCTCCTAAAGAGGAAATCCAGAAATTATCAGCCAAAAAATTTGGAGTAAATGTAACCAAAGAAGGAATTATAAAAGGTTACTTAAAAGCAGATGAGTGGATGTCAAAAGAAATAGCCAAAAAGCCTATCAGAAAATTGTCTCCTCAAGATAAATTATCTTTTTTCACTCACTATGAAACTTTAATCTTAAGAGAAGATCATCCCAATATAGACAAAAACTTAGCATCAAAAATTTGGAATAATATATATGCTTATCCAACAAGATTTAAATTATTTGATGATGTTAAAAATTGTTTAGAAGAATTAAAAAATGATAAAATTCAAATAGGAATTCTATCTAACATTGAAATAAATTCTTTTAAATTATTAGAATCATTAAATATAAATCATTTAATAGATTTTATGGTCACTTCTTCAGAAGTTGGAAAAACAAAACCTGCACCTGAAATATTCATTAAAGCTCTTAATTTAGCTAAAACATCTCCTAAAAAAACTGTACATATAGGTGATCAAATAGAATCAGATATTTATGGAGCAAAAAATGTCAGAATAGAAGCTATTCTAATAGACAGACAAAATTTACATACAAATTACAAAGAATCATTAAAAATTAACACTTTAAATAATTTAAAAAATGTGCTCTCAAAAATTTAAAAAGCATTAATTAATCGAGATTTTAAATCTAACAATTTTTTTAAGATTTCATTCATATTTTTCACAAATTTAAGATCAGATAATTTATTTTCAATTTTTATATGTGAATACCCAATATGAACTTCTTGATCTAATAAATCTCTAATAATATTTTTTATAGAACTAATCGAATAATTAAATCTCAAGGAAAAAAAATCTCCATTTTTCTTAACTGAGATAATATCAATTTCTTTACAATATAATCTCATTTTTGATTTTTCTATTAAAATTTTTACAGGATCAGGAAGAACACCAAAACGATCTAAAATTTCTTCCTCTATTATTTCTAGATCTTCTATAGAATTTTTCCCTAAAATCGTTTGATATAAACTCAATCTTGCAGATAAATCAGGAATATATGTATTAGGTATATCAGAGTTAATGTCTAAATCAATCAAAATATTTTGATCTTCATCTGAATAAAATTCTTCTCCGAATTTCAGTTTTTTTACAGATTGATTAAGCAATTTAGAGTACATATTCATGCCAACTAATGATATAAAACCACTTTGCTCTGCGCCTAAAACATTTCCTGCACCTCGAATCTCCATATCTCTCATAGCTAATTCTACTCCTGAACCTAATTCTGTAGCAGACATAATAGCCTCTAATCTTTGTTCAGCTTTTAAGGTTAATTTAGATCCAGGTGATAGCAAAAAATATGCATATGCTTGTTTTTCAGATCTTCCTACTCTTCCCCTCAACTGATACAACTGAGCTAGACCAAATTGATCAGCCTTAAAAACAATTATAGTATTAACATTGGGTAGATCTATTCCTGATTCAATAATCGTAGTACAAACTAACACTTCAAATTTTTCTTGAGTAAAATCATTCATTATTTCACGTAAATTTTCCTCACTCATTCTTCCATGCGCAAATCTAATCTCAACTTCAGGAATTAATTTAGATAAACGATTTTCAATATTTTGAATATCATGAATTCTATTATGAACAACAAAAACTTGACCATTTCTATCTCTCTCTCTAAGTATGGCTTCTCTAATAACTAAATCTTCTTCATCCATCACAAAAGTTTCTACAGGAACTCGTTCATCAGGTGGAATTTGAAGAGAACTTAAATCTCTAATTCCTGATAATGCCAAATTTAATGTTCTAGGAATAGGAGTTGCAGTCATTGAAAGTATATCTACTTGTACTCGAAGTTTCTTTAATTGTTCTTTTGCTTTCACTCCAAATCTATGTTCTTCATCAATAATAATCAAACCTAAATTATTGAAACTCACATCTCTTTGAAGAAGCCTATGAGTTCCTATACATAAATCTAAAGATCCACTAGATAAACCTTTTAAAACTTTAGTTTCTTCAGAACCTTTTAAGAATCTACTTAATGAACTTACCTTAACTGGAAAAGGCTTCAGCCTTTCAGTAAAAGTATGAAAATGTTGCTCCGCTAAGACTGTAGTAGGCACAAGAATCGCTACTTGTCTGCCACTCTGTATAACTTTGAATGATGCTCTCACAGCGATTTCAGTTTTTCCAAAACCCACATCACCACACAATACTCGATCCATTGGAACATTTTTCTCAAGATCCTTTTTAATCTCTTCTAAAGTTTTAACTTGATCTTCTGTTTCTATAAAAGGAAAACTAGATTCTAATGCATTCTGCCAAACGGTATCTTTATCACACTTTAATCCTTTGACTTTCATCCTGGAGGATTGTAAAGATAATAAATCTGATGCTAATTCTTCAGTAGAATGTTTGGCTGATAATTTTGCTTTTTTCCAATAATTACCACCCAATCTAGTCAATTTAGGTTGAGGATGTGAGGGACCAAGATATTTTTCTATTTGATAAATTTCATCTACAGGAAGAAATATTCTATCCTGAGAAGCATATTCTATTTCTAGAAATTCACGATCACCTTGATTTTTGACTTTAGTTATTTTCAAAAATTTTCCAATTCCATGTTTTTGATGAACCACATAAGAGCCAGGCATCAATAAATTAAAATCTAACTTTTTTTTATTTCTTTTTTCTTCAATAATTGTTGTTTTTCTTTTTACTCCAAATAATTCATAATCAGTTAGAACTTTTAATGTTTTCTCTTTAGAAATTCTTATTTCAAAACCTTCTCTTAAATAATCTTCTTTCAAGGTAATTGAACCTTGCTCAAAACTTGGAATATTTTTTGATTGAGATTTTTCTTCATCAATTTGATATTCCATTCCTTTCAATGCTTCAAGTACACGAGCATAATTAAGAGTAACTATCAATAAAATTACACTTGAATTCATTTCACTTGATATTTTTTCTCGGACAGAATTAAGAGGATCGTTTAAATTAACATCATAATTAATAGGAATCACTTTTGAGTTAATTTTTTCAAAAATTCTATCTTTTTTATTTGTTGGAAATCGAGGAGATATAACAACTTTTCTTTTATGTTTATTTAATTTTTCTTCTATTTCATTCCAAGACAGACGATTATCTGGATATTTTAACGGAATTTCTCCTTCCTTTTCTTTACGAGATTTTATCTCTAAAAATCTACTAAATACTTGCTTACAAACATTTTCAATTTCTGAGGGCCTCAAGAGAATTAATAAATAATCAGAATCAATATAATCAAATATTGAATTATCATTAAAAAAACCTCCATATTTAAAATATTCCTTATAAGACAATTGACCTGAAATAATTTTTGCAAAATCTGATTGATAATGTTCTAAAGTACTTATATCGCAATTTGAAAAATCACATTTAGATATTTTTTTTTCTAATAGTTTTTCATCAATTAAAGCAGTGGGGGCTTCAAATCTAGAAAATATAAAAGCTTCTTTAATAATTTCAATTGAAATTTGAGTGTTCACATCAAAATTCCTGATGCTTTCAATTTGATTATCAAAAAACTCTACTCTAATTGGATTTTTAAGATTAGAAGGGAAAACATCTACAATACTACCTCTTATTGCTATATTTCCTGGCTCCAAAACATATGGGAAAATATCATATCCAAGTTTTACTAATTTTTTTGTAAAATCAGACAATGATAATACTTGTCCTTTTTTTAGCTTCAAATGATCATTACTTTCAAAAAGTTCTAAATTCATAGTTTTCTCAGAAGCTGCAAGTGTAGAAGATAAAATAATCGACTTTTGATTTTTATTTTTTATATTTGCTAATATTCCAGCTCTATTCATACTGCTTAAAACATCAGTTTTAGATACATCAAATGGAGAAATATTAATTTCAGGAAATCTTAAAACTTTAATTGAATCATCTAACCATTTAGTCAAATGTTGATGTAAAAATAAAGATTGTTCTGGGTAAGGGGTCAAAACAAAAAGAGATTTTTTAGTTCTTTCTGATAAAACAGAAATTAAAAAACTCAAAGCGTTATCAGTAACATTAATCCAAAAATCTGAAAAATTTGTGGACAAATTAGAATTTAAAAAAGAATCATATTCTTTAAGGGAAATTTTTTTTAATAAATTTGAATAATTCATCTATTTTAGCTTTTAAAAAAATATGTTTTTAGAATCAATTATTTTAATAATAACTAAATTTTCCCTTAAAAAATAACAACTATACATTTAATCTAGAAATTCAAAATGTTAGTCTATAACTGACAATTTGTATTCAAAAGTTAAAAATATGAAAGAACATAAAAGAATCTTGGTAAAAATTGGAACTCAATTGATTACCAATAAAAATAAAAACATTGATGAATCAATTATAGAAAAAATTGTTGATCAAGTTTCATTATTGATAAAAAAGAATATTCAAGTCTTAATAGTTACATCTGGTGCAGTTGCATCAGGGAAAAGTATATTAAAAACCCAAAAATCTGATTTAAGAATTAGTAAAAAAACACTTACTTATAAACAAACTTTAGCTTCCTTAGGGCAAGCACCATTAATAAGTTTATATTCTAAGTATTTTCAAAAACACAATTTAATTGTTGGTCAAGCTTTAATTTCTAGAAGTGATCTTCAAAATCGTCTAGGCTACCTGAATATCAGGAATACTCTAGAAAACCTCATGAATCAAAAAGCTGTTCCTATCATCAATGAAAATGATGTTGTTTCAGTAGATGAACTAGAAGGAGAGATATATGGGGACAATGATAGATTATCAGCAATGATCGCAAATGCAATTGATGCAGATTTACTTATTCTTCTTGGAGATATTGAAGGAATTTTTACATCTGATCCTAAATTTAATAAAGATGCGAAATTGATCAATTCTATAGAAGAAATAAATAATGAGATTATTAATATATCAGGTGATTCTAGTGATAATGTCGGTTCTGGAGGAATGAAAAGTAAAATTGAAGCAGCATCATTAGCTACAAAATCTGGAGCGAAAGTAGTAATAGCATCAGGAAAGCTAGACAATGTAATTATAAAAATTATCGAAGGGCAAAACATAGGAACAACAATTAATGGTTCAGGAAAAAAACTAGAAAGTAAAAAAAGATGGCTTTCAACAGGAATTTATGAAAGTAAAGGAATGTTAATAGTTGATGAAGGTGCAAAAAAAGCAATATTAGAAAAAGGAGCAAGCTTGTTACCC
>CEUY01031901.1_pt1 | contig 19742 bp, 16 predicted proteins | sample 361481 | NCBI WGS metagenome assembly CEUY01 (sample SAMEA2622737, study PRJEB7988) | marine metagenome | isolation source: saline water (ENVO:00002010), including
ACCGTCCATCTCACCCAGACGAATGAGTTCCATGCCGTTGTGATGAACGCTCCCCGGTTGGGGTATCGAGGCGCCAAAACCGCCTGCGACGCCCAGCAGGATGTTTGCACTATTGAGATTGCTTTTGATCCGCTCTCCTGCGCCGAGGCCGTTTTGGATCGTGAGGATCAGTGCATCATCTTGAAGTCGACCCTGCAGGCTGCCTGCGACGGATGCGACACCCGATGCCTTGGTCGCAATCACGACGAGTTCGCAGCTATGGGCGTCGGTAATATCGGTGGAGGCGTTTATTCCGTTAACCGTCCGCTCGCCGCTGGCACCTGAAACCTTGAGACCTTGCTGGTTGATGATATCAACGTGCTCACGCCACAGATCAATGGCCCACACCTCGTTTTCTGCTTCAGCAAGAAAGGCCGCGTAAACGGATCCCATGGCGCCAGCGCCGATAATCGCGATTTTCATAATGGCTATTGCAGCGGTGCGCCGCCCTCTGCTTCTCGTTTTGCAATAAATTCATCCAGCGCCAGGGCGATGCTGTCATCCAAGAGCGGCGGCTGGTATTCCTTGAGAAGGCGCTCTGCAATCGCTGCCGCCCGTTGGGTCGCGTCGAGTGCGCCGGCCTCGCTCCAGGTTTCGAAGTTTCTCCAGTCTGAGAGCATCGGATGATAGAAGGCACGCTCGTACCGTTCAATGGTATGCGCGCTGCCGAAAAAGTGACCGCCGGGGGGAATCTCACCGATAGCATCGACCGCCAGTTCATCAGGTGAGAAATCGATTGGCCGGATCACCTCAATGATTCCCTGAATCATCTCGGCGTCTACGATGAACTTTTCGATAGACGCGCTGAGGCCGCCTTCAAGCCAGCCCAGACCATGATAGACATAGGTCGCTCCGCTGACCAGACAGGCCCACAAACACATTTGTGACTCGTATGCGGCCTGGGCGTCGACTGCGTTTGAGGCGTTGGCGTTTGCGGCCCGGTAGGGCAGCCCATAGTGGCGCGCCATTTGGCCAATGACCAGCGTAGTCTTCACGTGCTCAGGCGTGCCAAAGGCGGGGGCCCCGCTTTTCATATCGGCGTTGGAGACAAATCCGCCGTAAGCCACCGGGGTACCGGCTCTGACCATCTGGCAGAACGCTATACCGGCAAGTGCCTCGGCGTTTTGCTGGGCTAACGCGCCAGCGAGCGAAGACGGTGCCATGGCGCCTGCCAGGATAAAGGGAGAAATCATCAGCACCTGACCGGCAAGCGCGCATTCGATCATGCCCCACAGCATCGACGCATCGTACTCGCGCGGAGAGTTCGGGTTGATTGATGCAAACACGCAGGGTGTTTCCTCGAAGGCGTCTCGACTCAGGTCATGAACGATCCGCGTCATCTCCAGAGCATCCAGCGTGCGTTGCCGATTGTGGTTGTACAGTCGAAAGGTCTTGTCTGTCAGCGTCACGATCGATCGGGTCGCATGAAGATGGCGGATCGGCACATCGATGTCGATTGGCTCGACCGGATAGCCGGCGGAACCATGCGCAACGTTCACCATCTGCGTGAGCCTAAGGAAATTTTCAAAGTCTTCACGGTTGCCGGCTCGACGGCCGTTGAGCGAATCAGTGGCGTGAGGCGCGCTGCTGACGCTTGAAAAATTGATATGCCGTTGATCCAGATGCAGGTGATGAATCGGGTTTCGTGCATGCAGCGTAAATGCGCCGGGCGCTTTGGCGACATATTCCATGACGAGATCCGGATCGAATCGCACCATGGTGTCATCTTCGTCAACACTGGCACCGGCTTCTCTCAGGATCTTTCGGGCCTCCGGCAGGGAAAACCGCATGCCGTGTTTTTTCAGGATCTCAAGGGAGGCCGTGTGCAGCGAAGCCACCTCTTCCTCCGAGAGAATCGAGACGGGCTCGAGCGGATTGACCACAGGCCCTGGGGCGAGTTGTTCGATACCGCGCGGTTGTGCACGCTTAGTGCTTTTTCGTCGAGCCATGAGTGCTCCGCTCAAGTGTTTCTATTGGCATCTGCTGTATTACCAGCGTGTTGCCGTTTTGGGCGCTAAGCGTTCTCAAGAAGGTTGTGCTGACTGACTACAACACCATCGGCATCGGCATAAAGGAAATCCCCCGGGCGAAATGTCACGCCGGCAAACCGCACGGGAATATCGAGTTGACTCTCACCCTCGAAACAGGGGCGTGTAGGATTAGTAGTGAGCGCCTTGACTCCGATGGACAAATTTGAAATCGCGGCGCTATCTCGTATGCAGCCGTTGATCAGTATCCCTTTCCAGCCATGATCAATTGCCAGTTGTGAAAGTTTGTCACCGAGCATTGCGCAGCGTAACGATCCGCCAGCATCAATTACGAGGATACAACCGTCACCATCGGTCGCTAGCGTGGTTTTGGTCATCGCGAAACTCTCGAAGATTTTCAGCGTCCGGATAGCGCCGCAGAAGTCAGTGTTGCCACCAAAGTCTAAGAAGATAGGTTCACAGACCTGCAGTTGATCTGCGTAGGCATCAAAAAGGTCTGCTGTTGCAAATTTCATATTTTCTTTCAGGGGCACCAGTTAGCTACTTCTCCGGTTTCGACTGCAAGATATTCGTAGAGTAGTTCTTGTCCGAAACTGACATTGTCAATATACACCACCGCTATGAGTGTTCCCGATGCAAGCCGTTCGGTTTCGTCTATCGAAATTTCTGCAGCCTCCGACAACAAGGTTCGAGCATAATCCCGAGCCTGAATCGCTTTTCCCCCTTCAGCTTTGCACCAAGCCTCATCGGATCCGCTTTGGGATTCTAGCCGGGGTACGCGAATACCAGCGACCTGCACTGTCTCCTCGATATCGGCTACCTCAAGCAAAAGGGTGTCTGCCGTGACGACATCAATCAAATTCGCCGGTGTGTAGTTGCAGGGGCATCCGGAGCCCAGCGACGGACTGGTGGAAATTAAAAAGAGTCCGAGTAGTCCCGCGAAGATTCCGACTACCCTGGTAGGAAAATTTTTATTGTGACTCATAACAAGTAGTTTATGCTCAGGTCCGTTTTGTGCACGTTCTCTGAGGGCGCATACGTTTTATTTGAACGACGATATCCTCCAATCAGAAATCTCTTATAAAGCAGGCAGATGCTGGGATCTAGGTATACAGGCCTGCAACTGTTGACTGTCTAGAACCTATATGTTTCACTGGGCCGGGTATTTATAGGTCAATTGCCCCCTTACCCGCAAACACGTAGGCATATATATTCAGTCGAAGACAAGACAAGAGTGGGTGAATAGACCGAGAGCAGTTCCAAACAATTGAACCTTGACCCCCTCTGGAGGAGGATGCAAATGAAAGAAGTCAAAACGTTTCAACAGATGTATCGTGATGGGCACGTTAACCGCCGTGAGTTCCTGGCAGCCATGGGGGCGCTCGGTATCACCGCAACCACTGCAGGGAGTTTACTAACTTCGGCGAGTGCAATAGCAGCCAGTCCGAGTCGCGGCGGGTCTGTGATCTGTGCTTTTAATATTCACGGACCTGACGACACGTTGGACCCAATCCTCGGGACGTCGAGTATCGACTACACCCGGGCCAACACGATGTACAACGGACTCATCCAGGTCTGGAGCGACATGAGTCTGCACCCGGAACTTGCCGAAGAGTGGAGTGTCAACGACAATGCCACCGAGTACACCTTCAAGATTCGCAAGGGTGTTTCCTTTCACAGCGGTGGTGAACTGACGGCAAGCGATGTTGTTTGGAGTATGAACCGCCATATTGCGGCTGGCTCGCCTTCTTCGATTAAGTCTTACTTCTCGGATGTTATCGAATGGAAGGCCGTCGATAAATATACGGTAAAACTCTCTCTTTCATCGCCGGACTCAGATATCCCGTACAAATTAACGGTCCCCCAAGCCAAGATCATCAAAAAGAATACGATGGACAAGTGGGGTGCGGGTACGGGCCCCTATCTCTTGGATGATTTCAAGGCTGGTGTGAAGTCTGTTCACTCACGCAACAACAACTACTGGCGAGATACTGGCCAATGGTTGGACGGTATCGAACTGACTGCAATTACCGATCCAACGGCTCGTGCTAACGCGTTGATGGCGGGCAGTGTCGATATGATCATTATTCCGCCCAACAATTTGCTTAAGCGAATTGAGGGTACTGGAAAACATACGGTCCTCTCGACGCCGGCAGGCCTTTACGGCGGTATCTGCTGCCTGAAGAACACCGAGCCCGGCAGTAACGATGACTTTGTCGAAGGTCTTCGCTACATAATGGACCGAGAAAAAATGGTTCGAAAGGTTCTGAAAGGTCACGGTACCGTCGGTAATGACCATCCGGTCAATGCCTCATATGGTGCAGATCACTGCCATGAGTTGCCGCAAAAACCGTTTGATCCGGAAAAAGCGAAGTGGCACTTCAATAAGTCTGGCTATTCAGAAGCTGAACTGTACGTGGCACCGGTAGCCTCAGGAATCGAAGATGCCATGCTGATCGCGCAGGCGGACTGCAAAAAGATTGGCTTTGATCTCAAGCTCAAGAGAGTGCCTGCCGACGGTTACTGGGGTGCGGTATGGATGAAAGAGCCGCTCAACGTGGTGTCTTGGCTCCAGCGCCCGACGGCCAACATGATGATGTCGATTCAGTTTGGCCCGAATGGTAACTGGAACGACACCTACTGGAACAGCGACCGCATGGGTCAACTGCTTAAGGATTCTCTTGCAGAGACTGATCCGGTCAAGCGCCATGAGATGCACTGTGAGATGCAGAAACTGGTGTCTACTGAAAGCGGTATTGTGATTCCGTACCACACCAATATTCTCGATGCGCATGCCAGCGATATTAAGGGCTTCTCAAACTGTCCGTTGGGTAGTTTCGGAGGCACCGGTTGGGCCGAACACATCTGGCGCGAGGCCTGAGTCGTTAGTTTTACCTGCCCTGCTGGCCTAGGAAACTTGGTCAGCAGGGCCCATCAATCATCAGAGGGGTTAGTTAGATGAAAGAAATCAAAGCATTCCAACAGATGTACCGTGACGGGCACGTCAACCGCCGTGAGTTCTTGGCCGCTATGGGCGCGCTCGGAATCACGGCAACGACAGCCGGGGGTTTGCTGAGTTCGGCTAGTGCCTTGGCCGCAAGCCCGACCCGTGGTGGGTCGGTGATCTTTGCATCCAACCTGCATGGGCCTGACGATACACTGGACCCGATTCTCGGGACATCCACCATCGACTACTCGCGTGCAAATGCGATGTACAACGGGCTCATCCAGGTTTGGGATGACATGAGCCTGCACCCGGAACTGGCCGAAGAGTGGAGCGTCAATGACAACGCCACACAGTACACCTTTAAGATTCGCAAGGGTGTGTCGTTCCATAACGGTGGTGAACTGACGGCAGCGGACGTGGTCTACAGTATGAACCGTCATATTGCTCCTGGCTCACCCTCCTCGATCAAGTCGTTCTTCTCGAGTGTGATCGAATGGAGAGCGCTTGATAAGTACACGGTTAAGTTGAACCTGTCGTCACCCGACGCAGATATGCCCTTCAAGCTGACGCAGCCTCAGGCCAAGATCGTCAAGAAGAATTCGATGGACAAATGGGGCGCGGGCACGGGTCCTTACCTCCTCGATGATTTCCAGGCTGGGGTGAAGTCGGTTCACTCACGTAACAACAACTACTGGCGCGACACCGGTCAGTGGCTGGATGGCATTGAGATGACTGCCATCACGGACCCGAACGCGCGTTTGAACGCGTTGCTCGCGGGCAGTGTTGACATGATTACTGCCATTCAGGCGAAGCACATTAAAAAAGTCGAAGGTGCTGGCAAATCGATGCTTTCGATCCCTTCGGGCCTTTATGGCGGTATCTGCTGTCTTAAGAACACTGCACCGGGCGACAACGATGATCTCGTCCAGGGTCTTCGTTACATCCAGGATCGTGAGCGTATTGTTCGCAAGTTCCTCAAGGGTCAGGGCACCGTGGGTAATGATCACCCGATTAACGTGGCCTACGGCGCGGATCATTGTCACGAACTGCCGCAGATTCCCTATGACCCTGATAAGGCAAAATACCACCTCAACAAGTCCGGCTACTCAGAGGCCGAACTGTATGTGGCGCCTGTCATCGGCTTTATTGAAGACGCGTGTCTTCTCATGCAGGCCAACCTCAAGAAGATCGGCTTTAACCTGAAGCTAAAAAGGGTGCCCACCGATGGATACTGGGGCGCGGTCTGGATGAAAGAGCCGCTGAATGTGGTGACCTGGAACATGCGTCCGACGGCCAACGCGATGATGGCGATTCAGTTTGGGCCGAACGGCAACTGGAACGATACGTATTGGAACAGCGACCGCATGGGTCAGTTGCTTAAGGACTCTCTGGCAGAGACCGATCCGGGCAAGCGCCATGAGATGCATTGCGAAATGCAGAAACTGGTGTCGACGGAAAGTGGCATTATCATTCCGGCACACACCAACATCATGGATGCGCATGATTCGAGTGTGCAGGGCTTCTCGAACTGCCCCTTGGGTCAGTTTGGTGGCAACGGCTGGGCCGAGCATATCTGGAAGTCGGCCTAATCTGCTCTTTTTCGGGTTTTTTAGGGGGGGTTCGCACGGCGACGTGCGAACCCCTTCGTTTAAGCGCTTGATTTAATCATTAATTACTCCAAATGCTCTGGCGCGCGATCCTAGGCCGGTTTGGAATCAGTCTCGTGACACTATGGGTAGTGTCCATACTCATTTTTATCGGCACGAATCTTCTGCCGGGCGATGTAGCGCAGATTATTCTGGGCCAGACGGCTACTCCTGAGAGCACAGCCGCACTTCGGGCTAAGCTGGGGCTGGATAAGCACCCCATCGAGCAATACTGGGTGTGGCTGCAGAACGTCATGATGGGGGACCTGGGTATTTCCAAGGCGGGTCTTGGAGCGGGTCTCGGCACACCGATCGTGGAAATGCTGGGACCGCGCGTCGATAACACCCTGCGCCTCACTTTGATTGTGGGCGCAGTCGCGATTCCTATTTCTTTGTTTCTAGGGCTGATTGCTGCGATGCATCCTGGAACGCGCCTTGACCGCTCAATCACTTTTGCAACACTGAATCTGATTTCGGTACCGGATTTTCTTGTTGCGACGGCGCTTGTTCTGATCTTTGCCGTTTCCCTGGGATGGTTGCCATCGATTGTTTACCTTAGGGGTGATGAGACCGGTTGGGTATTGCTAAAGACTCTGGCCATGCCGATATTGACTTTGGTCATTCTCGTCTCCTCCCAGATCATCCGAATGACCCGGGCGACCGTGCTCAACGTGATGAGTTCGCCCTATATTGAGATGGCAATCCTGAAAGGGGTGCCGAGAAGAAGAATTATCCTCCGCCATGCGTTGTTCAATGCGGTCGGGCCGATCGTAAACGTGATTGCCCTCAACCTCGCCTGGCTCGTCGGCGGGGTCGTCGTGGTCGAGCAGATTTTCTCGTATCCTGGTCTTGCAAAACTCATGATTGAGGCAGTTCAGATGCGGGATATGCCCTTGGTGCAGGCCTGTGCCATGATTTTCTGTGCGACCTATATCGTGCTGATCTTCATTGCTGACATCGCCTCGATTCTGTCCAACCCCAGATTGCGTCACCCCAAGTAAGGAAACTCCCTGCCATGTCTGAACCATCCCAGGAGACCTCAGCCTCAACGCAGTTTGATGAACTGCCGACAGCGCCGCCCAAACGCAAGATCAGACTCAGTTGGCCGGGCAAGATCGGTGTCTCTGTGCTGATTTTCTGGGCGATTATCGTGGTGATCGGGCCGACGATTGCGCCCTATCATGAGGCCGATATCCTGGATGAGGAACTTTTCATCGTTCCGGGCAGCGACGAAATGTACCCGGATACGGATTTCCAGCCACCTAGCAGCATCGTCTTGCTGGGCAGTGACTATTTGGGCCGGGATACGCTTTCAAGAATTCTTTTTGGTGCCCGCACCACCATCGGGATCTCGCTTCTTGCGACGCTGTTGGCGTATCTTATTGGGGTAACGTTGGGTATTGCGGCAGCGGTCGGTAGCAAATTCCTGGACATGTGCCTCAGCCGTGTGAATGACGCGCTGCTTTCGATTCCCTCGATCATGTTTGCTCTCGTGTTGATTGCGGCACTGAATAGTCCTGGAATTTTCTGGCTGATTCTTATTGCCGGCTTTATTTATGCTGCCAGTGTTTTCCGTATCGCTCGATCTTTGGGGCAGGAAGTGATGGTCAGCGACTTTGTTGAGGCAGCGAAGGTGCGCGGCGAGGGCCTTTGGTGGATCATTACGCGGGAAGTATTGCCGAATATCGCAATGCCGCTGGCAACAGACTTTGGACTGCGCTTCGTTTGGGTGATTCTGTTTATTTCGTCTCTTAGTTTTCTGGGTCTGGGTGTCCAGCCGCCGATGTCCGACTGGGGCAGCATGGTGAAAGAAAATCTTTCTGGACTGGTTTATGGTTCGGTGGCTCCACTGATGCCGGCGCTCGCGATCGCGACGCTCACCATATCGGTAAACATGATTGTAGATGACATTTCCGCGGCCACTGGCGGCAAGCTCGCCAAGAGAATGATCTCATGAGCGATCTGCTGGAAGTCGATAACCTTCGAATCAGTGCGCGTAACGACAATGATGAACTGACCCCCATCGTCAAAGGAGTCAGTTTCACTGTGGGGCGCGGTGAAGTCGTCGCGCTGATCGGTGAATCGGGCTCCGGTAAGACAACCATTGCGCTTTCCTCTCTGGGCTACACCAAGCCCGGGCTTGAGTTCACCGGCGGGGAGGTCCGTCTTGAGGGTGAAGACGTTATCAGCATGGATTCTGATCAGTTGCGGGGCCTGCGGGGTCACCGCGTTGCCTATCTTGCGCAGAGCGCTGCAGCGACCTTCAATCCGGCGCTGACGATTGGCGAGCAGGTGACAGAAACCTGCGTCCTGCACGGCATCTTGACCCAGGAAGAAGCTGATGCGCGTGCCGAGACGCTGTATCGCGCGTTGGAGTTGCCTGATCCAGACAAACTGGGCAAGCGTTACCCCCACCAGGTCTCCGGCGGACAATTACAGCGTCTCATGGCAGCAACCGCTTTGTGCGGCAAGCCTGATCTTCTGGTGCTCGATGAGCCTACTACCGCGCTTGATGTCACAACCCAGATCGAGGTGCTCAAGGCTTTTAAGTCGGTGATTAAACAGGAAGGCGCTGCAGCGATTTATGTGACCCACGATCTTTCTGTGGTCGCCCAGATTGCGGACCACATCGTCGTGCTGTACGCCGGAGAGATTCAGGAGTATGACACTGCGGAACAGGTCGTTGAAAAGCCCAGCCACGACTACACCCGTCGACTCATGCATGCCGTTCGTCCGCCCCCCGCCGCGGGCCAGGGCGATGAAACGACCGGTGAACACCGACGGGAAGCGCCCGCGCTTGAAGTAAAGGATCTTCTGGCCGGTTATGGCAGGATTCAGAGTGGCCTGCCGGCGATTCCCGTTCTGCGCGATGTCAACGTCGCTATTGAGCGCGGTCATAGCGTCGGCATCATTGGGGAGTCAGGTTGTGGTAAGTCGACACTTGCCCGGGTGATGGCGGGTCTGTTGCCCGCAGCCGAGGGACAGGTGCTGCTGGATGGGGAAGAACTCAAACCTGCGCTTGAGCAGCGCAAACGCGAAGAGCTTCAGAAAATCCAGTTTGTCTTTCAGATGGCGGACACAGCGCTGAATCCCCGCCAACGGATCGATAACATTCTCGGACGGCCGCTCGAGTTTTATCTTGGCCTCAAGGGAAACGAAAAACGCCGTCGCATCGGCGAACTGCTGGACATGGTCGAACTGCCGCAGGAGTTTGCCGGACGCTATCCCGAAGAACTGTCGGGAGGCCAGAAACAGCGTATCAATCTGGCCCGCGCTCTCGCCGCCTCGCCCGAGGTCTTGCTGTGTGACGAGGTGATCTCAGCGCTGGATTCGATTGTTGGTGCGAACGTGATCGAACTTCTCAAAAGGTTGCGCAAGCAGACGGGTGTCTCGTTTGTGTTCATCAGCCATGATCTTTCGACCGTGGCCTCATTTGCGGATGAGATCGTGGTGCTTTACGCAGGGCGGGTGGTTGAGAAAGGTGTTACTGATAAAGTTCTGTCACCCCCGTATCACCCGTACACCCGGCTTCTGATCAGTTCAGTGCCCGAGCTCAGGGTAGGCTGGCTCGAAGAGACCATGCAGACCCAGGAGGCTCAGGCCGGTATCGACCGAGTGGTCACGCTCAAAGATAAAGGCTGCCCGTTCTTTGATCGCTGCCCCGTGGCAATCGAGGACACCTGTGATCAGGAAACCCCGCCGGTGCGCACATTAGCCGGCAACCACGCCATCGAATGCCACCGCAGTGAGGCTGAGTTCGCCCACTAGGTCGCTGTGGCATGACCGCCAGTCTCATGGTGGAGAACGAATACGATCGGTACGACGCGGTTGGCCTTGCCGGACTGATTGCGAACGGCGAGCTCGCGCCGACCGAGCTGATAGAGACGGCCATCAGCCAGATCGAATCGTGCAACCCCAAACTCAACGCCGTTGTCTCTACCTGTTTTGACGTCGCAAGAGACCGCGTTTTGCACAGCCCGCTTACAGGCCCGCTCGCCGGCGTTCCTTATCTCGTCAAGGACCTCAATACCCTGCTTGCGGGCGTGCCGGCCACCAACGGCAGTGGGGCTTTCACGAATACGATTCCCGAATCAGATGGTATTCTGGTGTCACGCCTCAAGGCCTCGGGCCTTGTGATCCTGGGAAAGACCAATACACCTGAATTCGGGCTCAATATCTGCACTTCGCCGAAACTCTTTGGCCCCACGTTGAACCCTTTCGATACGACCCGCTCTGCCGGAGGGTCGAGCGGGGGTTCGGCCTGTGCCGTGGCCTGTGGCATGGTGCCGGCGGCACACGCGACCGATAGTGGGGGCTCAATCCGTATTCCGGCGAGCAACTGCGGGCTTTTTGGGCTTAAGCCGAGCCGCGGTAGGGTACCGCTTGGTCACGATAGAGCCGAGGGTCTCGCCGGGTTCAGCACAGCGCATGCGGTAAGCCACAGCGTTCGTGATTCGGCGACGCTGCTGGATGTTACGCATGGACCGATTCCCGGGGCGGTCTACAGTACATCCGACTCGGCGGGTACGTTCTGCGAGGCGCTTGAAGGAGGGTTGCCTCAACTTAAGGTGGGGCTATGTTTGACGGGTTTTGCAGGAGAGGCGATTGATCCTTTGTGTCGACAAGCCGCGGTCGATGCGGCCGCGCTTTGCGAATCTTTGGGGTGTAAGGTTGCAGAGGTCGAGCCGCCGGTCAGGGGTGCTATCCTGCGCCAGGCGTTTGATGTGCTTTTCTCTTCCCACATTGCCAGGGTGGTGTCCGACGTATTACCCCAGCGCCCGGATCATTCGCCCGAGATGCTTTTTGAACCGTTGACGCTGGCTTGTGCAGATGCTGGACGGACACGCACCGCGATGGAATACGTCAGTGCCGTTGAGACAATACAGCGATCGGCAGACGAGTTGGCCTGTTTTTTTCTTGAGTATGACGTCTTGTTGACGCCAACGCTTGCCAAGCCGCCCTTGAAACTCAACGAGATCAACATGAACTGCGATAACTGGCCTATGTACCTTGAGAAGATGCTCGATGAAATTCCGTTCACGCCGCTTTTCAATGCGACCGGCGCGCCTGCGGCTTCGGTGCCGCTTGCAACCACCGAAGACGGACTGCCGATCGGAATTCAGATCGGCGCCGCGCTGGGCCAGGAGAAGACACTGCTGCGACTGGCGCGCTCGCTCGAGCTGGCAATGCCCTGGCACTCGCGCATCTGAGTTTGAATCTCAAGGAGACCTCCGATGCCGCATTACCCGTTTGATCTTTATAGCGCGTTTACCGGTTCGGCGTTTGGCGGTAGTCACGCTGGGATCATCTACGACGGAGAAGGGTTAGATACTGAAACGATGCAGCAGATTGCCCGGGAGGTTCGCGCCCCCGCAACCTGTTTCGTGATGAGCGTGAAAGATCGTGAAGTTTCCGTGCGGTTTTTCTCAACCGCCCAGGAATATCCCATGTGCGGACACGGTACCCTCGCGCTGATGACAGGCCTTATCGAGCGTGGCTATCTCGATATTCCCTGTGGCGAGTCAGAAGAGGTGTATCTTCGAACCCCGGCAAGTTCGGCGGCGGTGGCAGTCAATCATCAGCACGACAGCCGGGTTGAAGTGATGCTCAATCTGGAACCCGCCGAGTTTGAAGCGGCTTCAATTGATGAAGAGCTCTTCGAGAGACTCTTTGGTGCCAGCATGGATGATCTCGACTCTTCTTTACCTGTGGAATACACAAGATCAGATTTCTCTCATATGGTCGTTCCCATGTCCTCATTGCAGGGCGTTCAGTCGTTGTCCCCGGATTTTGGCCGGCTGGCCGACCATTGCGAAGAAGCAGATATCGATACGGTGATGTTCTTCTGCCACGAGACGATCGAAGTTGAGAATACCGTGCACTGCCGCGAATTTGCGCCGCGCGCGGGAACGCCGGAAGTGCCGGCAGCGGGAACCACCAATCGGGCACTTGCCTGTTATCTCGCCCGGCACGCCCTTATTCAAGCAGAGGGTGACGTGCCGTGCGTCGTTCGTGCCGAGCAGGGTTATGAAATCCAGCGCCCCAGTCTTGTGACCACCCGTATGATACTGAAACGAAATCTGCCCACTGATATCTGGGTGGGAGGTCTTGCTACCCAAGTCGTCCGTGGGCAGTTCTCCCTCTGAAAGCACACCTCTGCCGGCGTTGTATTTCTCCCGCGCTATGACAGAATCCCTGCATGCCTGAATACCGGACTACGTCGTTAGCCAAGAGCCTGCCTGCCACCGTGCCGTTTGTGGGGCCCGAGGCGCAGGAGCGCATCCTTGAGCGGACTTTTTCAGCACGGATTGGAGCGAATGAGAATGTGTTTGGCCCTTCCGAGAAGGTCGAAAAGGTCATCTCCCAGATGGCGGCACAGGCGTGGAAATATGGTGATCCCGAGTTCTTCGAACTGCGTCACGTGTTAGCCGACCATCACGGTGTCGGTCCCGAGCACATCATGGTGGGTGAAGGGATCGACGGACTGTTTGGGTATCTGGTGCGGCTTTTTGTCGGTCCGGGAGACAAAGTCGTCACTTCTGCTGGGGCGTACCCCACTTTCAATTTTCACGTCGCCGGTTTCGGCGGGGAACTCGTCACGGTGCCATACCGGGATGACCATGAAGATCCCGAAGCGCTGCTTGAGGCGGCGATACTTCATGGTCCCAAGCTGATTTATTTTGCCAATCCGGATAATCCCATGGGCACATGGTGGCAGGCGGAGGTGGTCGAGGCGATGGTGGAGAAGATGCCGGAAGGATCCTTGCTGGTGCTCGATGAAGCCTATGGTGAATTCGCCCCGGAAGGCGTGATGCCCCCTCTCGATCCGTCAGACAGACGCGTCCTGCGGTTTCGTACCTTTTCCAAAGCCTATGGGCTAGCCGGTATCCGTGTGGGTTATGCGACCGGCGAACCTGAACTGATCAATGAATTCAATAAGATTCGCAATCACTTTGGGCTGGGATGTGTCGCCCAGGCTGCGTGTGTCGCCGCACTTTCGGATAAAGAACACCTGAACAGCGTAGTCGCCAGGGTAGAGAAAGCCCGTGAGGCGGTCTATCAGATTGCCCAAGATAACGGACTGATAGCGCTGGCTTCAGCAACGAATTTCGTTGCAATCGATTGTGGTCGAGACGGGGCATTCGCCAAGGCGGTGCTGGACAATCTTGTGGCGCAGGGGATATTCGTCAGAATGCCCGGGGTAAGTCCGCTCAACAGATGCATTCGTGTATCCGTGGGACGTCCTGAGGATCTTGCGCTTTTTGCTGAAGCACTGCCCAAAGCCCTTGAGGCGGCCGCCGGTTGAGACCGCGAAATATTTAAAGCTCAATCCAGAGGTCAGAGCGCATCAGAAGATGAAACCAAAACCGAAGTCAAAGTGGAGAAGAGTATGTCTATAACCTTGGATCAGGCGAGAAACCTGGTAGACGGCGCACTGGCAAAGGCGCGAAAACTGAACCTGAAGCCGGTCAGCGTCATCGTGCTGGATGTCCGTGGTTCGCTGGTCGCTGCGGCGTCCGAAGACGGAGTAAGCGCGATGCGTGCGCAAATCGCGCATGGCAAGGCCAACGCAGCCGTCGCGCTGGGGATGGGAACACGTGCCCTGATGAATCGGGCAGAGCAGCAGGCGTATTTTATTCAGTCGATCAACGGACTTGCGGGCGGCGACATGGTGCCGGTACCGGGCGGGGTGCTCGTGCGAGATGGGGATGGGACACTGTTGGGCGCTGTGGGTATCTCCGGTGATACCTCGGATAATGATGAAGCGGCCGCTTTGGGCGGTATCGGGGCAGCAGGCCTGGAAGCTGAAACTGGCTGATGACGCGCGGCGTGTGAAGCGTACTGCACTTGCAAAGACTGCGCACTAGGCTATTATTCCGCCGCCAAAAAAACTGCCAGTAGAACCAAAGTCATGTCGATGCCTTACCTGACACCGTCAATCCGGGTACGTAAAACACCGTTCTCGAGCCGTGTTAGCGCAGCGGGTGTCAAGGCCTATACGGTCTACAACCATATGCTGCTGGCATCTTATTTCACGACTCCTCAGGAGGACTACCGTCATCTGAAAACGGCAGTTCAGGTTTGGGATGTTTCCTGTGAGCGCCAGGTTGAAATCATAGGGCCAGATGCACTGCGTTTGGTGCAGATGACAACACCGCGCGATATGTCCCGCATGCAGGATGATCAGTGCTACTACGTGCCCATGGTGGACGATGCCGGACGCATGATGAACGATCCGGTGGCCATCCGGCTCAACCAGAACCGCTTTTGGTTATCACTGGCCGATTCCGACATGCTGCTCTATTGCAAGGGTCTTGCGGCGGCAGCAAAACTTGATGTCGAGGTGTTTGAGCCAGATGTGTCTCCGTTAGCCATCCAGGGGCCGCGGGCTGATGAACTGGTCGCGCGGGTATTTGGTGACGATATCGTGAGCACAAAGTTTTTCAGACACAAGACGATCAACTTTCAGGGGCAAGATATGATCATCGCCCGCTCAGGGTGGTCCCACCAAGGCGGCTTTGAGCTCTATCTGGATGGCAGTGAGTATGGCGAAGCCGTATGGGATACCCTGTTTGCTGCCGGGGAAGATCTCGATGTTCGGGCCGGGTGTCCTAACCTGATCGAGCGAATCGAGGCGGGCCTGCTGTCGTTTGGCAGCGACATCACCACAGCGCATACCCCTTTTGAGGCAGGCCTTGGCAAGTACTGCAACCTGGATACGGTTGAAGGATTTTTGGGTCATGCGGCGCTTTCCAGGTTGAGCACCCCTTCAAGGCAAATCCGGGCGCTTGAGTTGGAGGGACCCGCTGTTCCGGCGATCTATCATCCTTGGCCACTTCAGGACAGCAGCAACAACGTAGTGGGGCACATCTCGTCCTCAACCTGGTCTCCGGACTACGATACCAACGTGACGATTGCCATGGTTGACAGTTCGCATTGGGATGCTGGTACGGTTCTGATAGCTAAGGTTCCTGATGCTGACCGCCATGCGACGGTCCGTGCCGGCTTCTGGAACTAGTACCGGGCCTCAGCCGTCTGGTCTAAAAAGCCGCAATAGACCCCACGCAGGTATAACCCCGTCGCGGCGAGTGATGCCGCGGGATGTGCCTGATCGCTTTTTACCCTGATATCCCGTAGATTCGGTTTTTCGTTCTATCGGTCTGGGAATCAGCATGGGTCTACATCAGGAACTTGCCGGGTTGCTCGTGGTCTCTATGGAGCAGGCAGTGGCCGCTCCATACTGCGGACTGATGCTGGCGGATGCCGGGGCCCGCGTGATCAAGGTGGAGCGCAAGGAAGGAGATTTTGCGCGAGGCTACGATCGCGGCGCCAAGGGCAACAGCGTGTTCTTCTCCTGGCTGAATCGCGGCAAGGAGTCAGTCGCCATTGATCTCAATATCGATGATGATGAAGCCCTTTTGCGGTCAATGCTGAAAGAAGCGGATGTCTTCTTGCACAACCTTGCTCCAGGCTCCTTGGCACGCAGAGGTTTTGGGGGCGATGCTTTGCGTGAACACAATCCGGGACTCATTACCTGTGAGATCAACGGTTACGGATCCACCGGGCCCGGCGCCCGCAAAAAAGCCTATGATTTTCTGGTGCAGGCCGAAAGTGGTATCTGTGCGGTCAACGGCACCCGCGAACAGCCCGCCCGGGTTGGTATTTCGATATGTGACATTGCGACCGGACAGACAGCGTTCTCTTCGATCCTGAGGGCGCTTATCCAGCGTGGGCGTACCGGCACCGGCATTGATATTTCCATTGCCATGTTCGATGTGATGGCAGATTTCATGAACTTTCCCCTGTTGTCGCACCGTTATCTCGGCGGGGCGCCCGAGCGGATGGGCCTGACCCATGCCTTGATTGCGCCTTACGGGGCGTATTCGGTAAAGGGAGGGGGACAGATACTGATTGCCATCCAGAGTGATCGCGAGTGGTGTATTTTCTGTGATGCCGTACTGGGTCAGCCCGAGTTGGGGCCGGATCCGCGTTTCGTCAATAACACCGAGCGCGTCAGACATCGCGAAGTGATGGACGAGATGATCAGCACCGTATTTGGCCGGTTTGATATCGACGAGATGACTGCGTTGCTGGACGGGGCACAAATTGCGAGCGGGCGTCTCAGTACCGTTGAGGATTTGTCGAACCACGAGCTTATTCGAAATCAGGTGGCCCACTTTGACGGCGTGGAGGTCAGCATGGCAGATCTGCCGGTGGTGACCGAAGGTGCCCGCCCCACGATGGTCCCGGTATTGGATCAGCATGGTTCGTCTATTCGAAACGAGTTTTCGCATTAACGGCATTCGCCCGCTAACTGAATACCTATGAGCATCAAACCTCCCACCTACGAGTTAGACCACCCTGAAATCCGCGAAAGCGTCTCGCGCTTGTGCGAGGATTTTCCGGGAGAGTATTGGCGCAAGTGTGACCGTGAGCAGGCGTACCCCGGTGAGTTTGTTAAGGCGCTGACCGAGGCGGGCTTCCTGGGCGCGTTGATCCCTGAAATCTACGAAGGCTCGGGTTTGCCGCTCTCAGCCGGCGCGGCGATTCTCGAGGAAATTCACCGCTCAGGCAGTAACGCCGGGGCGTGCCACGCCCAGATGTACACCATGGGCACATTGCTGCGCCACGGCTCCGAAGCGCAAAAGGAAAAGTACCTGCCGGCGATCGCCCGGGGTGAGCTGCGTCTTCAGGCTTTTGGGGTAACCGAGCCGACCAGCGGAACCGATACCACGGCCCTTCGTACCACGGCAGAACGAGTCGACAATCATTATGTGGTAAACGGTCAGAAAATCTGGACCTCCCGGGCCGAGTATTCGGATCTTATGATCCTGCTATGCCGCACTACGCCGAAAGACCAGGGCCAGAAAAAAACAGACGGATTGTCTGTGCTGCTGGTCGATATGCGTGAAGCCGGTGATAATTCACTCACCATCCGGCCGATCCGCACGATGATGAATCACGCGACTACCGAAATCTTTTTTGATGACATGAAGGTACCGGCGGAAAACCTGATCGGAGAAGAAGGGCGGGGCTTTCGTTACATCCTGTCGGGTATGAATGCAGAACGCATTCTGATCGCGGCCGAGTGCATTGGTGATGCCAAGTGGTTTATCCAGAAAGCCACTGCCTACGCCGCAGAGCGCTCCGTTTTTGGCAGGCCCATCGGTCAGAACCAGGGCATCCAGTTTCCGATTGCAAGAGCCTATGCCCAGATGCGCTCGGCAGAGCTGGTGCTGCGCGAAGCCATTCGGCTCTACGACGCGGGTGAGAATCCCGGCGAGGAAGCAAATCTCGCAAAGATGCTGTGCGCAGAGGCATCATGGGCAGCGGCGGAGATGTGTGTGCAGACTCACGGGGGATTCGGCTTTGCCGAGGAGTACGACGTCGAGCGCAAATTCCGTGAGGCCCGTCTTTACCAGGTGGCCCCCATCTCAACCAATTTGATCCTGAGCTACCTCGGCGAGCATGTTCTTGGCCTGCCGCGGTCGTATTGATAGCGCCTGCGAGATACCATGATGAACGAAGAAGACAATAAGTCGGTTCAGCCCCGCAGAAGTTTTATTTTTGCTCCCGGTTTAAGGCCAGAGTTGTATCCAAAAGCCTTGGCGAGCGGGGCGGATATTGTTTGTGTCGAACTTGAAGACGGGATCGCGCCGCATGACAAGGACGAAGCGCGGGAAAAAACCCTGGCGCTTTTTGTCGAGCCGCAGGCCGAGGACGGGGTAGAGCGTGTTGTCCGCATCAATTGTCTTCGCTCGGCCGTGGGTCTTGATGATGTCCAGGCGATTCTCGCAACAGATACGCCGCCGCCGGCATTGATGTTGCCTAAGGTAGTTTCTCCAGATGAAGTGGTTTGGCTGGATGATCTGCTGACCGAGTGTGGTCACGATACCCGTCTTCATATCATTATTGAGATGAATGCAGGGCTCGAAGCGGTTTTTGACATCGCCCGGTCCAGTTCTCGTATCGATGCGCTGTTCTTTGGTGGAGTGGATATGGCTGCCGACCTCCGATGCAAAAACGCATGGGAGCCGTTGCTCTATGCCCGATCCCGGGTCGTGCACGCCGCTGCCAGCGTCGGTGTCGATGCCGTGGATGTCCCATATCTGGACCTTGAGGATGTGGAGGGCATGAAGATCCAAGCCCAGCTGGCGAGAGATCTCGGCTTCAGCGGCAAGGGGGCTATTCATCCTAAACAGGTTGCTGACCTGAATGAAGTGTTCACGCCTTCTGCGGAGGAGGTAGCCCGGGCACGTAAAGTGGTTACGGCCTTTGAAGAAGCCAACACCGGCTTAGTCGTGGTGGATGGAAAACTGATTGAAAAGCCCGTGGTTCGGGAGATGCAGAGAATCCTCTCCGTGGCAGATCGCGCGGGAGTCTAGGATTCCAAGACCACGCTATTAGCTAAGCGTTTCTTTTAGCGCAATGGCTCCGTCGCGTAGCGCTTCGGTAGCTTTATCCAGCATCCGGCTGTAGTGAATGAAACTGTGCAGCACCCCGGGATAGATCTTCAGCGTCGCTGGCCGGCCTGCTTTTTGCATGGCCTCGTAGAGTGCTGTCGAGTCATCCTGCAGCGGGTCACACTCGGCTGCTGCGATGAACGCACTGGGCAGCAAGCTGATGCCCCCGTCCAGCACTTTAAAGCGGGGATCATTTCTGTTTTGGGCTTCGCCCAGGTAGCTTGCCACGTAAAACTCTTTTTCCTCACGGGTAAATTCGAACTCGGCATTGCCGTATTGCTCCCAGGATACCGAATTGGTTAGGCCGTAGGCGCCGTAATAGAGTAGCAGGCACTGAATGAGGCCGGGGCTTTGCTGGTGGCAGAGTTGGGTCACGGCGACGGACATGTTGGCTCCCGCCGAATCCCCCCCGATTGCCAGTCTCGAAATATCGAGGCCGTGATCTGGGCCTTGAATCTTTAGCCAGTCGAGCACTGCCTGCGCCTCGTTGATCGCCACGGGAAATTGGTATTCAGGCGAGAGAACATAATCGACGCCAACGACACAGGCGCCGGAAAATTCAGCCAGTAGACGCATCACCCGGTCGTGCGTATCGAGATTTCCGACCACCCAGCCGCCGCCATGAAGATACAACAGGGTGGGTCTGTCATCTGAATCA
>CEUY01206158.1_pt1 | contig 19670 bp, 24 predicted proteins | sample 361481 | NCBI WGS metagenome assembly CEUY01 (sample SAMEA2622737, study PRJEB7988) | marine metagenome | isolation source: saline water (ENVO:00002010), including
CGGGCGAGGCTTCCAAGCCTGTTTATCTTAGATTTCCTTGGTGAAAAGCACAATCTATAATAAATTTTCATTTAGACGGGGATTCGTCAGATTCTGATAGGATTAATGACCTATACTTATTAAATTAAATAAAATTGCATCAGAATATGGAGCTGGTATTTTATATTTCTAATTTCCATTCCTTTGATTTTTAATAAATAAAATTTTTATATCAAATCATAAAAAAAATCGAATTTTTGTCTTTTTTGTTGGATTTTTTTTCTCTTTATGTTATAATAACCACATTAGAAAAATACACCACTTAGGAGATAAAGATGACACAATCAGTCACAGAACGTTACGAAGAAATTATTCGATTAATGAAACAATATGAGCATGAGTATTATGTTCTTGATGCCCCAACTGTTCCAGACGTTGTTTATGATCGCCTAATGATTGAATTAAAAGAAATCGAAGAAGCTAATCCAGAAATTATTAGAGAAGATTCTCCAACTCAAAGAGTTGGCGGTGCTGCTCTAAGTGAGTTTGAAACTGTTCAACACGAAGCTCAAATGGGTTCTCTTTCTAATATCTTCAACAAAGAAGATTTAGCCAACTTTGCGAAGAATATTCAGGAAGAATATGAATTAAATGAATTAACTTACACAATTGAACCAAAACTTGACGGTCTAGCAATGACTATTATTTATGAAAATGGTGTTTTAGTTCAAGCCGCTACTCGTGGTAATGGTGACGAAGGTGAAAATGTAACAGAAAATGTAAAACGAATTCGAAATGTCCCACATAAATTAGTTGGTGATTTTCCACAACGCATTGAAGTTCGTGGTGAAGTTGTTATGCCAACAAAAGGTTTTGAAAAACTAAATGAAAAACTTATCGCTAAACAAGAAAAACCATTTGTTAACCCTCGTAATGCAGCAGCAGGTTCACTGCGTCAACTCGACCCTCGTATTTCAGGTCAAAGACCTCTTGCTTTTTATGCTTATGCTGTTGGTATTTATGAAGGCAAAGAAGCTCCTTTAACACATTGGGAATCATTAAAAGAAGTAGAAAGCTTTGGTTTAGAATTACCAAAAGAAAGTTGTTTGATTGAAGATTTTAACCAAATTGATTCTTTTTACAACAAGTTCATTGAAGATCGTAATAAATTAGAATATGAAATCGATGGTATGGTTATTAAGGTTAACGAAGTTGAAGCACAAGAAGTGTTTGGACGAACCAGTAAAACTCCCAAGTGGGCAAAAGCTTATAAGTTTCCTGCACAAGAAGAAGTTACAACTCTTTTAGACGTTGTTTTCCAAGTTGGTCGAACTGGTGCTATTACTCCTGTTGCTAAACTTGATCCTGTTTTTGTTGGTGGTGTTACTGTTTCTAATTGTACTTTACATAACCAAGACGAAGTAAAAAGACTTGGTTTAAAAATTGGTGATAAAATTATCGTTCGTCGTGCTGGTGATGTTATTCCACAAATCTTAGGTTATATTGAAGCAGAACGACCAGAAGACGCAAAAGATATTGTATTCCCTAGCCAGTGTCCTGTTTGTAACAGTCACGTTGATTCAAATGAAGCAATTGTTCGTTGTCTTGGTGGTAGTTTCTGTGACGCACAAGCTAAAGAATCTTTAAAACATTTTGTTTCAAAAGGTGCGCTTGATATGAGTGGTTTTGGTGAAAAACTTGTTGAAGTTCTATTTGACGTTTACAAAATTAAATTACCAACAGACATTTTTAAATTAGTTCCAGAAGATATTAGTTCATTGGAGCGTCAAGGTGAAAAATCTGCGAAGAATGCTATTGATTCGATTGAAAAGAGTAAAAACACTACTATGCAACGTTTTATTTTCTCATTAGGTATTAGAGAAGTCGGTGTTTCAACAGCAGATAATCTAGCCAAACATTTTGGTGAATTTGATAAGATTAAAAACGCTTCTTATGAAGAACTTATTGAAGTTGAAGATATTGGTGAAATTGTTGCCACAAATATTATTAAATATTTTGAAAAACAAGAAAACCTTGCTATGATTCAAGAGTTATTTGATTTAGGTATTCAATTCCCTAATGTTGAAAAGCCAAGTGCTAATAGCCAACCGTTTTTAGGAAAAACAATGGTTATCACTGGTACATTCCATGAAATCAAACGTAAAGACGCAACTCAAATGCTTAAAGATTTGGGTGCAAAAGTAAGTGGTTCTGTTTCTAAAAATACTGACTTATGTATTTGTGGTGAAAAAGCTGGTAGTAAGCTTGCAAAAGCAAATGAATTAGGTGTTCCAGTTTATGAAGAAGAACAACTTCTTGAAATGTTAAAACCTTATATGTAAGCAAAATAAAAAAGACCTTTCGAGGTCTTTTTTTAATTCAAAATATTTAATTCTAAAAGTTCTTTAAAATCTTCTTCTTTTTGTGTTTTTTCAAATACTTCATTAAAAACAATTAAAGAATTCATTATTTTGTTTTTATCGGTGTATTCTTTGAATATTAAATCTAAAAGTTGTTTTCTTTTTAATGATTTATCTTCTTTTAAAGATTTCTTATATTCTATTTCAACCTCAAAACCATTTTTTATAAATATCAAAGAATTTTCAAGTAGGATTAATGACATATTTGTATCTCCTACTTGTTGTATTTCTTTTTTCGAAGTTTTATTTAAATCAATATTCAATAATGACAAATAAAGGTTTATAACACATTCAAATTGCTCTTTTGATCGATTAGACCATTTTATTTTTCCATTTTTATTTTTAACACCATCAAGATCAAAAAACAAAGACATATCTTCATTTATTTTATTTGTATTTAATAATTCAACTAAATTATCAAAATCAAAATAGAAAGAGGAAGGTAATTCTTCTATATTTATAAACTCTTTAATATTTTTTATCAAATAAAAATAACAAGTCATTCTGTTTTTCCAAAAATTTTCTGGTAAAACACTTACTTTTTCATTCTCCAACAAAGTCTCAATTAATTCAAAATGATTTATTCTACTCAAAATACACTCCTTTTTAGTTGAAAACTCCTATTTTTTATTTTTAATTTCCAAAGTATAATAGTATTAGGTCTTCTAATTCTTCTTTTGTTATATCGTCCCTTATATCTATATCAGAAATTATGATTTTTTCTAATAATTCTTCGTCATATGAAGATAATAAATTGATTAAATCATTATTTTCTTCTAAATCTTTTAAATCCATTTGTGTTTTGTTTTTATCTTCAAATGAATAAGTAAAAAATGTACTATTTTCATGAAATGTTAATAACTTTTTATCTATGTCAAATATACCATTTTCAAAAATAAGACCATTAATTCGATAGAAATTTTGAATTTTTTCTACATCATCAATGTATTCTAGTGCTGCATGCATCGTCTCTGGTGTTAACTTTTTATTTATTATTTTATTTTTTTCAATTTGTCCTAAACAAGATAATTGAGATTTAACTTGCAAGTGTTGTTCGTAAACTGTTTTTGATTGCTTTATTTCATTTTCTTTGTAGTCATTAAGACTATTTAAATAATGTTTAATTTTTGTTGATTTAATGATTTTATTTAAAGCTATTAAATTATCTAAATCTGTTAAAAAATAACAAAAATCGTCGTGCTTTTTAAATTGATTTTTTATAGATATTAAAACATTAATAAAATAAGAACTATTCAATGTCCATAATCGATCAGCAGTGCTTTTATTTGATAGTATTTCATTTACCAAATATACATATTCTAATTTTAAATCCTTTCTCATTTTCTCTACTCTAAGTATAATAAATCTAAATATTCTTTAAGTTCTTTTTTATCTTTATATTCTTCAAATATAAATTCATTTTCCATAATTTCGTCAATTGTTTTTTGACTGTATTCAAATAATATATCTGAATATATCTGTTTTGTATAGGGTATTTTCTTTTTATAATCAATAGAGGTTAGATATAATTCTGACTCTATTCCTTTCTTCTTTACCAAAAAAAGATTTTCTTTTAAAAGTAAAGCATATTGAATTTTTGAATTTTCTATATTTTTTTGGCATTCTGAAATAAAAGAAAATTGATTTATATTATAAGACCTGATTCCTAATTCTCTTTTTGAATATAAGTCTTTTATCATTATTAATGAAGAAAAAGAATCTTCTTTTAAACACGCTTTTACTGACATTGCTGCAAATCCAAAATGTTCTAATATTGTATATTCTTTTAATATCGAATCTTTATTTATCTCAACAACACTAGGATGATTTTTGAAATAATAATATATTTCATTTTTTTGTTCTTCTATTTCCAACTTGTCTAAAAAAGTTTCTAGTTTTAAATAAATTGATAATTCTTTTTCATTTTTAATAAAACCTTTATCGAAATGTTCTATTATTACTTTAATTAATTTGATCATATTTCCGTGATGATAACCACGATAGTTAGTATTTTCAGCAATGAAAACCAATCGTCTTAATATTAATATTTTCTTATTTAAATCCATTTTTTCCTCAAAAAAAAAAGACTGTATCGACCAGTCTTTTTTATAAATATTTAAAATTTTGTAGTCATTCTTTTTAATGTGTCATCTTTCATTATAAAATGATGAAATAATGCACCTGCAATATGTAATGCTAATAAACCTATTGTAGCATACATAAGATAACCATGTAAAGAATGAGCGATCCCACTGACTTCATAACCTGCAATAGTCGCACCTTTTTCTATTAATAATGGAACGTCCCATGTATCAAAGAGTTTAATATCGTGTCCACCCGCAGAACTCATTACATATCCCGTCAAAGGATAAAACAGCATTATTACTAATAAACCAAATTTAACAATTTTTGACAATACTTTTTGAAAACCATTTAAATACCCTACTTTTTTTGGGGAAGTATTGAAAAATTTCCATATATAAAACAAAGAAGCTAAAACAAGAACAACAAAACCAAGGGATTTATGTAATCCATAAGTTGCCCATTTTTCAGGTGATTTTTCTAAACCTGTCATTGTAAATCCTAAATACAATAGATAAATCATCAAAAAACCTATTGAAGCATGTAATATTTTTGTAATTATTCCATATCTATCTTCGTTGTTTTTAAACATAATAACCTCCCGTTTTTTATTGTTATTTTTTTTGATTATTTTACAGTTAAAAACAAAAAAATCAACACTATAAATATGTTGCATTTTAAATGTATGTTTGGTAATATGTGTTTGAATTAAAAAATAAGAGGTGTTATATGAAAAAATTTACAAAAATTATTGCTTTAATTGTTGCTAATTCTGTTTCTTTTTGTGTTAGTGCTGCTTCTTATGGAATCAATAACGTTGATTTCTCAGGAAAAACTTTTGTTTCCGAATTTGAAAGTGGAACTATTAAGCTTAGTTTTCTAGAAGATGAATATGCTATTCTTGATACTAAATGTCATGACGCAAAAGGTATTTATCGTGTTGTTGAGAATGGAGATAATACTTATAAAGTTAGCTTCGCACTTCAAGAATACATTAATGTTGTTCCTGACTGTGAACAAAACCAGTATAATAAGAATATGGCAAAAGTTGCTTTAAATACTTTAAATTCAAATTCTTCTATGGAGATTTCTATGACGAAAAATCTTACTCCTAAGATTAATATGTATAGTGATACAGGTTCTATCTTTTCATATGATAAAGTAGAATAAAAACATAAAATAAAAAAAGCCCTGTTCTATGAGGGCTTTTTTATTTTTCTTTTAAATATTCTTTAATTTTTTCATAGATTTCATAACTTGCTTCTCTTTTTAAATACGAATCATAAATATTTAAATCAAAAGTGTTGTTGTCACTTTTTGAAATATTTATTTCATAGTCTTGAAACCTTTCTATCTCTATTTTTACTTCTTTTCCGTAGAAAGGAAAAACAATATACTCCCCTATTAAAACTTCTTCAGTCTCAAGAGAACTTTTTGTTTTAAAATTCAAAATGATTTTTTGTTTTTCTTTTAAAATTTCTATTAATCTCTTTGGATTAAATAAATTCTCTATATTGAACTCCAAATCTTTTTTATTTTCGAAAATAAAATTATCATTTACTTTTATAATATCACTTTTTAATTTGGGATTATTATTTAAAACTACATTTGCTAATCCTTTATAGTTTTCAAGACAATCATATAAAGGTTTCGAACGTAAATCTGATAAATAATTTGGTTCTGGGTATATTTTAATTTTATTTATATCTTTTATTTTTTTGTTTAAAAAATTTTGCACATCTTTTGTGCTCAAATTGGCGAAAGAAGGTATCGCAAGTGAAAAATTTTCTACAAGATATGAAGACAGATAAGAATTTAAATTTATATTAGTTATTTCTTCTTTAAATATTAAACCTTTATTAAATAAAAGATTAATTAACCTCTTAGTGTTTTCTTTATCACCTTCAAACAAAATGTATAGTTTATCATAAACAAAATCTTTTATTGTTTCACTTTCATAGTGATTTCCTTCTTTTAACCAATCTAAAAGAATATCCCTATCAATTTCATAACAAAACACTTCTTTTATCTCAAGAATAATTTTCTCTGGTATTTTATATTTATTTATAATCTTCTTTTTTTGATTTTTTCTAAAAAACATAATTTTTCACCTTAATGTTGGTCATCCTGATTATACATTATAGTATCTATCTATTCAAGATATTTTTAAAAATAAGACTATTATCTAATTATATTACAAGAACAGATAAGGTAGATTTATATGAAATATAACAAAACAGGTGTCACTTTATATTATATTGACGAAAACAAAGATAAAGAAAAATATATTTTTTCGATAAGAAATGCAAAAACCCACTCCTAAGAGTGGGTTTTTTAACTCTTCTGTTGCCAAGTGAGCTAACTCCGTCTGCTTAAATTCCAGCTAAGGATTAAGCAGCCATTGCGTAACTTTCGTCATTTGCATTTATGTTTATTTAACTTTATTTATAAGAGTTATTTCCTCTTAGCTTGTCCACGTCACTTCTTGCTCCAATCAAATCCAGAACAACCCCATAGGCGTTACCAACTTAATGGTAAGGCATTTCTTTGGTGGAGTTGAGGGGAGTCGAACCCCTGTCTTAAAACTGTCTGCTTCGCTTCACCCAAGCAATGAATCTTTATTATATGTTATGTTCTCTTGTTAGTCAAGGATTTTTTTAATAATCATATAAAGATAATTTGGCGATTTCCTTTTTGATGTTTAAGTTCACACTTACTTACGTGGTGGTAGTGACTCTCCTTTACCCACTAAGATTTATTTGTCTATAGGAATCGCACCGCAAATAATCTATCCTATTATCTTAACACTCTTTCCTTTTTGTGTCAATGTTTTTTATCAACGTTTTTTCGTAAACATTATAGGTTTTTTTCTAGATTTCTAATTGTTTTTTTGATATAATAGGCTTTTAAAAATTAGGAGTCCTTAATGCCAAATTATGTAACTACAGAAATTATTGCTTCAAAAAAAGTTTTAGATTCTATGATTAATAAGGAAAATTATGTTGATTTTAGTAACATAATTCCTTTTCCAGAAGATATGGATTACGATTTTAATAGTGTTCCTTCTGCTTCTGAAAGTTATGCCTCTATCTTTTTTAAGGTTGAACACGAAGAAAATGAATGGAGACGAGGTTTCCGAATAAGAGAAGAAGAAAAAATCAAAAAAGAACTAGATCCTTATCTTCTTAAATACATTAAAAAAGTTCAAGATTTTACAGAAGAAGAATTTGAAGTCTTCTTTACATATTTATCAGAGAACCCAATTGCTTCATTAGCTCATGGAGAAATAGAATTTCTTCATATGCTTAAAAACAAATATAAAACAAATTATTTACACACTATGGATTTCCAAAGAGATTGTTGGGGAACAAAATGGAATGCTATGAGTATAGAAACTAAAGAAGACTCTATTAAATTTCAGACTGCTTGGTCTACGCCTACACCTGTTCTTTTTGCTCTCTCTGAAAGATTTCCAGAGGAAATTATTAAAATTAAATATGCAGATGAAGATTTGGGCTTTAATTGTGGCTCTTTTACTATTAAAAATGGTGTTATTTTAGAACAAGATATTGGTAATAATAAACACGATGATGAAAGTCGTAAGAAATGGAATAAGTTTGCTTTTGATTTTTTATATCCTGAAGGTGATCCAAAAGAATATGGATTTACAAAGGAATACTTATACAAAGATGACGAGGACGAGGACGAAGTTGAAGATTCTGTTGAATACAGAGAAAAGCCAGAGTCAAAAAACAACGAATCAGAAGAAGATGACGACGAACCATTTGATATTGATGAGTATTTGGACGAAGACAAAAATTAATCTTTAAAAATAAAAAAACCGCAATTCAGATTGCGGTTTCTTTTTTTATTTGGCGGTGACTTTCCGATTAGCCACCATTCTCTATCAATTTAGTAATTATTCATATGCTTTTTACTTCAATGATAAAGTATTTATTTAAAGTATTTATAAATACAAAAATTAATTTATCATTTATTTAATAAGATTGTCAAGCATTTTTTATTGTTTTTTTTGCATTTCATTTAAGCTTAATTTTTAATAATCTCTTTTTTTACTTAAAAAAATTGATTTTTTTTGTTTTTTTATTTATAATATAGTTGTAAATATTACTTTAATAAAGGATTTGTATGCATTTTATAATAGAGGGAAAAAACATAAAGAAATCGTTTTACATTCACGTTTTTGGTAATAGTTTTTTTATAGAAAAAATTGAAAAATCTTTTTTTAATGAAAAGAATATTGAAAATAATTTCAAATTGCTTGAAAAGTATTATTTAGAATTTATTCAATTTATGAATGATAATGTAAAAAATAAGAATAAGGTTGACGACAATGAGATAAAAGATTCTATGAATGTCTTTTTAAAGAGAAATATTCGAGATGTTTTTTATAACATTCATTCAAGAACATTATTTACTGAATATTTTATCGCTAATATCTACTACGGTATGATTAGAGAGTTATTTAAAGATGAAGAACATATTCGTTTATTGTGCTTATTAGAAGGACATCCAGATTCTGATTTTGCTTCTGTTATAAAAAAAGAAGAGCTTCCTTGGTTCATTAATTGTTTAAAACAAATTGAATCAAATGAAAAAATAAGACCAGTTAGTTATTTTCGAAATAATAGCAATCCTTTTTCTGAAATCATTGAACTCTATGAAAATAATATTTTAAATGAAGATTTAATTATTAAAAATGATAGATTCAAAGACATTGATTTATTAGACCTTAGAGATTATCCAGAAGATTATCATGACTATTTCTATCTTTTTTACGACCAAAAAATAGATGATAAAGAAGAATATAAAAGCTTTGTGGAAAACTATTACCTTAATGAGAACGAAGAGTTTGATGAAGATGATTGTAAGTCTATATATTTATTAAATAAAGCAGAACCATATGAAGTTGAAAAAAAATATATATTAGATAGAAAATACAACGTCATTTCAAAAGACTTTTTAAATGAAATGAGATTTAACGGAAAAGAATTTTCAGAATCTTTAACAAAATAATTGAAATTAAATATCCTTGTTGATATAATAAGATTCTTAATTACAGAAGGCTTATTAAAAATGAAAGAGAAAAATTTACTCCCTTATGATGTATTAGAAAAAGGTAAGAAACTTTTTTCTGACAATCAAATGTTTAAAGGGTTTATTTATATTAGAGAAAATTTTGATAAATCTATTTTGTCCAATAAAGATATTAATGATATTTTAGTTGGTGAAGTTTCTGTTTTTTGGGAAAATTCTAATGATTTCTTTTTAATTGACAAACCTGATTATCATCAAAAAAACTCCATTAAAGAAGTAGAGGAAAAATACAATAACCTTATTGAAATTGAAAATACTTTTTATGAATCTTTAAAAGAAATGGATTACTGCTTTTTTGAAAGTATTTCTCCAAAAAAATTCAAAGAAGAACAATTATATCAAGTTTCTTTAATTAAAAATTTTATGTATGATTGTGTTGGATATTTCTTTTACATAAAAGATGAAAAAGTTTTTTTCTTAAATGAAATGAATATTAGGGGATACAATCCTTTTTTAAATAAAGTGCTCAATTGAGCACTTTTTTATTTTTATGATATAATTAATTTTGTAACAATAAAACAAGGACGTTGTATGAAAAAAAATATATCAATTTTATTTTCCATACTTATATCTGCTAATGTATTCGCTTCAGATCTAAGTTTACAGAATAATATTCAAGGAACTGGTTATGTTTATCGTGTTATTGACGGTGATACATATGAAATAAACATAGACAATCAAAATGTTTATAATAAATTAAAATCTAGTTCTAGTCGCAAAGAACAAAAATATTTAAAAGATAAGTATAAAAGTTTCAGAGTTAGATTAGCAAATACGGATACGGCAGAGTCAAAGCACCCTGACGCAAGTAGAAATAGCCAAGAAGGTAAAAATGCAAGCGCATATGTAAAACGTCTCATAGAGAAGAAGAAGGTCTCTTTTAATTGTTGGGATCATGGTTATTATGGAAGAGTTATTTGTTCTGTTTCATATAATGGTCAAGACGTTGGTTTAAATCTTATACAAAATGGTTATTCCAAATATATTACAAAATATGGAAAACATCCTTATTTAGATTCACAATATAGGAAATAGCGAAAGCTATTTCTTTTTTTATAAAAAAATGTGCATTTCATCAAAAAAATTATATGTTTTTGCTTGTATTTTTTTTATTTACGTGTTAGTATACTCTGACTTAATTAAAGACACTAAGGAGAAATTTATGTCAGATTTAAACGCAAAAGAACTTTTAGACCAAGAAATGTCTGCAATTGAAAAGAAAGTTGTTGACCAGCATAAGAAACAATTAGCTGAAGATATTGCTCAAACATTCAAAAACTGGAAAAAAGAATATCGAATTACCCAAGAGATCTTTGCAGACCTTATTGGCTCTTCCCAACCTCGTGTAAGTAACATTCTTAATGGTAGAGTTGATTCATTTACTGTTGATAAACTAATTGGCTTCTGTGCTCGTATAGAGTTGAGTGCTAATATTCAAAGTAAACCACTTCGTAATATGAAATCTGGCACTAAAAAATTCATTGAAGAAATCCAGAATAACAATGCTGCTTAATATTTTAAAATAATTAATTAAAAAGCCTTGTTTTCTAAATAGGGCTTTATATTTGATTTTTTTTCTACTTTATGTTAATCTCAAGATTAGTTTTCACATTGAAGGAGAAAAAAACAATAATGAATTCCGAACCTTCGCCCAGTTTGAGCGTATTTATATTTAAAAATGAACAAGAAGCTTACTCAATAATAAAAAATTATCCAAACATTTTTGTTGAGTATATGAGAAAAACAAAAAATGGATTCAATGTTGCAATTCGACAATATAAAGAATCCAAGAAAGAATTAGAAGAAATAAGGCAAGATATTTTAAAATTAAAAAATAAAGCCGAAAAAAAAACTCATTCTATTTCATATAAAATCAAATCATTTTTTAAAAAGAGGTTATAAAAACATTGTTTACTGATATTTTATTTGACGATTATGTTTTAGAAAAAAATAAAATTATTAATGAAAATAGTTCTATTGTAGAATATTCAATTTTACATTCTGGATATAATGGTCTTTTGCAACATATATTACTGGACTATCAAATATCATATCAAGATTTAGAATTTTTTAAACATTTAAAAATAGACAATAAAATTCTTATTGTCGAAAATATTTTTATTCAAGAAAAAGAAAGAAGAAAAGGGCTAGGTCGTTCTTTTTTAGATAAAGTAAAAGAAATAGCAAAAGAAAAAGATATAAAACAAATCTATCTTGTTGCTCAGGTTTTTAATAATGAATTTTATTCTATTTATTTTTATGAAAATAATGGATTCAAGATCATTGAAAGTTTATCTGACGATAAAATACTCATGTCTTTTCAATAATTGATTTTAATCAATTTTTTTATCTTAAATATGTTATAAAACCCTTTGACTTAAAGACGACTTAATGATAATATAAGCAAATAAATTAACGTAACAATTAAAAGAGAGGTAATCTATATGACTAAAGTTACTGTTCAAGGCATCCACGTAGAAGTTACAGATTCAATTAAAGATCACGTTGAGGATCAATTCTCTAAAGTGTTAGAACATTTTGAAGACCATATCACTGGTAATGTTGAAATTAGAATCTCAGTTAATCAACATCATTCCCATCTTAAATCAGCTTCAGTAAAAGTTCCTGTTGTTGGTTCACCTATCCATATTGAAGAAAATGGTAAAGACATGTATAAGGTTCTTACATTACTTGCAGACAAATCAGAACGTCAGCTTCGTAAGTTGAAAGATAAAAAACAAGCAAAGGGTGGTATTGACAAAAGAATGCAAGAAGAATAAGATGTGACTTATTTTGGTATTAAAGCCTCTATAATATAGAGGCTTTTTTTTGGAGAAAATTTATGTTTATTAAAAAAACAATTATTTCAATTGCAATATGCACTTTATTCTCTGGTTGTGCATTGACTGAAATGGCAAAAGACACCTATACATTAAAAACTTATTTTGATTCTGATTTTGAGTATTCCATAGAACATTTAAATACTTATGAAGACAATAAGAAACTATTAAATGAAATAGAAAACGATAAGAATCTAATGGAAGCGTTAAAAAGAAACGAAGGCAAGGAAAAACTTGCTCATTCAGAATATTTAAACTATCAAAATCTTAAAAACAAAGTTGAAGAGCACGAAAAAGAATTACTAAAAGAAAAAAATAAAAAAATTAAAAAAGAAAAAATAAGACAAAAAGAAATTAAAGACAACTTTGAAAAAGAACAATTAAAGTTAGAGAAACAAGAAAAAATAAAAAAACAAAAAAAACTTGAAAAACAAAAAAGTATTGAATTAGAAAAACAACGTCAAAAAGAAATTGCTTTTCAAAAAAAACAAAAAGAACAAAAAGAAGCAATGATAAAAGCACAAAAAGATGCTGATTCTTTTATAAAGAAAGATTTAAGACCTTCTATTTATATATTGCGTTCTCATTGTAATGACGAAGACGCTTATTTGATATTAGACGATTTCAATTCATTCAAAAATAAAGTAATTTCATATACAGATAAAAAAGAGATTCAATTTTACATTTTCGATCAATTTAAAGAAGAATTCGACAAATGTTTGAATATTTATTATGACAACAATATGCCAAATTAAGAAAAATAATATTTATATTTTGATATTATTTATTTAAAAAAAAATTGTAAAATAAAAAAAATACCAAAGTTTTTTATATTTATGAAGTCACCAATTTTTGATTTTTTTTAAAAAAATATTATAGTGTTTTTAAGAGGGATTAAAAAAGGGATAATATTATGAGTAAAAAATTAATTTTATTGGCTGCTCCTGCTTTACTTTTGCTTACTGGTTGTCAATCAGAAGAAGAAAAACAAGCAGATTTTGAAGTCAAAGATTGCCAAAGTGCAGTATTAGGCATTTTAGATTCAGGTTTCAATGCAGTTATGAGTGATGCAATCACATTAACAGCAGATGCATCACAAAGTGAAAAAATGAAGCTTTCAGCAGAAATTTGTAAACTTAAAAATCCTATGTATTTTAGGAATTAATCTTAATCACTAAAAAAACGACATTATCTAATGTCGTTTTTTTATTATGAAAAGTAAAAATATTTTAAAACAAAAAAAAGATTAAAGTTTTCTTGATTTTTATTTGAAAAAAATATACAATTCTCAATTAGAACAACAAAGGAAGCCATTTGATGACAGAAGCTGAAAAAAGTATTCTAAAGCATGAAGAACTTAAAAATGAATTACGATCTTTTTTAATCAAACTAAATAGCCTTTTAAATGCCAAAGTTGCTATTTACAACTCCCATTCAGGACAGAAAGAAAGATTAGAAAAAGTTTCGCCAAAAGATTTTTCTTATCAATTATCTATTTCTGGTGAAAAATGTCTTAAACAAAAACGTTGGGACGAAATTGATTATATGAGATTTAGAAATTCTTTTAAATACAGAGATGGTTTCACTGTTTAAAGGAGGAATTATGAATAAAGAATTTAATACTTTTATTATTAACTCAATAAAAGAAAAACGTAAAAATGCGATATTTTTGCCTGTTTTCAAGAAAGCATTATTACATGAAAAACAAAGGATTAGAGCTTTAGAAGTTAAAAATCCTATTTCTGAAATTGTCGAATCTATGAAAGAATACCCACTTTTTAAAAGGATTGAAAACAATAAACTATTAAAAAATGTTTTAGAAAAATCAGATAAAGATCATTATATCTTAGGTAAAATTACTTTAAGTGATAAAATTGAATATTACAATTTAATGGATTTCATATTAAAGACAATCAAAGATAAAAGAATAGAAGACAAAAAGAAAAACAAATGACTTGTTTTTCTTATTCTTTTTATGATATAATGGTCTAAATTATTAAGGAATTAAGAGAATCAATATGAAAAACAATAAAAAAAATGATAACACCATTGCTAAAAATAAAAAAGCAAACTACGATTATGAAACCAAAGAAGAGTTTATTGCAGGTGTTGTTCTTAAAGGATGGCAAGTAAAGTCATTAAGACAAAAACGTGTTTCATTAGCCAATAATCCACATATTATTATTGATAGAAACAATGAAGCTTGGATATCAGGTATGTCTATCACTCCACTAGAGCAAGCTAACACTCATGAGTTTCGTGATTCTAATGCAAGTGTGAAATTGTTGCTTAACAAAAAAGAAATTGACAAGATTCGTGGTGCTAAAGAACAAAAAGGATTCACTGCAATTCTTCATGCACTTTTTTGGCAAGGACAATACGTTAAAGCTAAAATTTCACTGTCTCGTGGTAAAAACACTGTTGATAAGAGAAAGACTGTTCAAGAGCGTGAAGGTAAAATTGAAGCTCAAAGAGCAATGAAAAATATTAGACTTTAAATTATAAAATTTTATTTATAGGTCCTCAATCTTTGAGGTCTTTTTTTTTGATCTTTATTTCTTATATGATAAAAATGAAAAAATAATAAAAAAATAAAGGATTTGTCATAATGGAAATTAAAATTAATGGAAAAGGAATTATTGCTGCATTAATATTAAGTGCAGGATTTGTATCAGCAGAATATGTTAGCGTTATCGACTCCGACAGTGTAAAATACACTTCTGCACCAGAAGCTACATTTGATTCGCCAATTGGAGCAGTAGTTATGTGGGGAGCAGCCACTCCACCATCAGGATGGCTTGAAATGAATGGACAATCTACTTCGGGATATCCAGAGCTTACTACTATATATGGATCTAAACTACCTGATTTACGTGGTCAATTTGTTCGTGGATGGGATAATGGTGCTGGTTTAGACAGTGGTAGAAACTTATTAAGCAATCAAGATTGGGCTATCGAAAACATTACAGGAACGTTGCCTATACCATTAGGTCATGACGGCAGATTGTTGAGTTATGGACAAGCTGGTGCTTTTTATGCTGACGGTAATATGAGTGGTAATTCAGCAGAAGGAACAAATAAAAGAGGTGCTACGGTTAATAAATTTGACTCTTCACGAGTTGTTAAAACAGCTAATGAAACACGACCTACAAACATTTCTCTTATGTATATAGTCAAAGCAGAATAACATTAAAGATCTCTTTTGAGATCTTTTTTTATTGTTTTTTTTTATATAAAATGTTATATTTATATTATTCGAAACTATAAGGGATAATGATGAGTTCTAATTTATTAATTGAAAAACGTTTTATGCCATTTTTCCTAACTCAATTTTTAGGGGCATTTAACGACAATATATACAAAAACACTTTAATGATAATGCTTACGTATCAAGCATTAGAAAATTCAGCTTTATTGGTAAACATTTCTGCTTTACTATTTATTCTACCATTTTTCCTATTTTCTTCTCTTGCTGGTCAGATAGGTGACAAGTTTGAAAAATCAAAATTAATAAAAATAATTAAGTTTTTTGAGATTTTAATTATGAGTCTGGGTGCAACATTTTTTATTATTGATTTCACTTATGGGTTAATGGCTGTTTTATTTCTTATGGGAACACAATCTGCTATATTCGGACCTGTTAAATATAGCATTATTCCACAACACCTAAAACATGAAGAATTGTTAAAAGGTAATGCAATAGTTGAAACAGGAACATTCATTGCCATTCTTCTCGGAACAATATATGCGGGTGGAATTATTCAAGTTGAAGAAAATACTGCAATGCTTGTTTCTGCTAGTGTTATCCTATTTGCTGTATTAGGCTTTATTAGTAGCTTATTCATACCAAATGCAAAAGCCTCAAATCCAGAGCATAAAATTAATTATAATGTTTTTAGCGAAACATTTAAAATGATAAAACTAATGAAAGAACAAAAGATTTCTGTCTCTCGCTCTATCTTATCGATTTCTTGGTTTTGGTTTATTGGTGCAATATTTTTAACACAAATGCCTTTGTACGCAAAAGAATTTTTAAATGGCGATGAAAGTGTGGTTATTTTATTATTAACAGTATTTTCTTTGAGTATTGGTTTTGGATCAATGTTATCTGAAAAACTTACAGACGGTGATATTGAATTAGGTTTAGTTCCTATTGGTGCATTAGGCATTACAATTGGTGGTGTATGGATGTATTTCTCTACTCTTGCATTACCAGAAAATAATACAGAAACATTATTCACTATTTCAGAATTCTTTTCGGTTGAAGGTTCATTAAGTGTTTTAGCAGCAATGTTTTTTATTGGTATGTCTGGTGGCTTTTACACTGTTCCTTTATATACTCTTATTCAAATTCGAACAAAAGAAAAAGAAAGATCTCGTGTTGTTGCGATAAACAATATAGTTAATTCATTATTAATGGTTCTCTCTGCTGTTTATTCTATTTTTGCTTTAAATTACCTTACTATTTTAGAATTACTTCTTTCTGTTGCTATTCTAAACGTTTTTGTCGGCATTTATATTTTTACTGTAGTTCCTGAATTTGCTATGAGATTTCTAGTCTTTTTAATACTTAAATTTATGTATAGAATCAGAAAGAAAAACATTAATATTCCAAAAGAAGGTGGTCTAGTAATTGTTGGTAATCATGTAAGTTATATGGACGCATTGATACTATCGGCAGCTATCCCAAGACCAATGAGGTTTGTTATGTATTATAAAATCTTTAATATTCCAATATTAAACTTTATATTTAAGAACACAAAAGCAATACCAATTGCAGGGGTAAAAGAAAATAAAAAAGTTTTTGATGCTGCTTTTGACGAGATCGCAAAAGCACTAGATAACGGAGAAGCTATCTTTATTTTTCCAGAAGGTCGATTAACGACTGATGGTGAAATGAATGTCTTTAAATCTGGAATAGAGCATATAATACAAAGAACACCAGTTCCTGTATATACAGTTGCATTACAAAATCTTTGGGGCAGTTTTTTCTGTAAAACAAAAGGACTTAAAATACCTAAGCGTTTTTATTCAAAGATTAATGTTGTTGGTGGTGAGATCGTTCAACCAGAAAACGTAACAAAAGAACACTTAGAAAATATAGTTAAAAAACTTAGAAGTGATAAAAAATAAACATAAAAAAGCCTTTCGAAAGGGCTTTTTTTGTTGTATAATAATACTAAATTAGACATAGGAATATTAACGTGAATAACATTATAAATACTGTTTTAGATAATCTAGAAAAAATCGAATTTGGTTTTTTTGATTATACTACCCTTACTATAAATATATTGTTGTTGTTTTTAGTTCATAAAGTTGTTATTAAACTTGACCCTTTAGGTGAAGAATTAAAAGATTATAAAGCAAAAGTTAAAGTAATAAGACTTGTTAGCTTTTTATTTTTATCCACTTTCCTTGTTTTTGCTTCTCTTGGTAAAAACATAGGAGCCAATTGGTCTCAAAGTTATATTTTGATTCTTTCACTGTATCTAATTAATCATTGGTTAAACAACTTTATGATGATAAAATATGGTGAAAAAAGTAAAGTGGATGATATCGAAAGATATACAGATAATTATGTGTCAAAAATGCTCAAAGTTGCAACAAGTTCTACAACTGCCATTATATTATTTTTTACTCTTATTCATATTTGGGGAAAAGAAGAGTGGCTTGAAAGTGGAAGTGCTTTTGTAACACTTGGTATTGTTCTTTTCGCTACAAAAGATTTTTGGCTAGACGAAGTTATGTCTTCTTTTGTTATTCATGCAAAAGGAAACCTTAATCGTGGTAGTGTAATTCAATTAGAAGATGAATCTTTATATGTTATACTTGAAACGAGATTTATAGGAACAAGAGTAAGAAACCTTAAAACCAAAATTGAAACAATTGTTCCTAATAAGATTTTTGTTCAAAATATTACAAAAGTTCTTACCATTGAAAAAGAAAAACAAACTGAAAAGAAAAATACTAATTGGAAACCTGTAAAACAAAGTATTATTTTTAATATTGGTTATAATACTGATTATGATACTGTTTCTAATTATTTTGAAGAAGTTGTAAATAACAGTAGGAAAGAATGCTCTGCAATTGGGACTTATGAAGTTAATATTGAAAATAATGGCGACTATGCAGTTTCTTGGGAGTTACTTTATTATGTAAACACCCCTTTTAGTATAAAAAAAGCAAAAGATACATTGAACTTAAATGCTTTTAAATTACAAAAGGAACATAATGTTGATTTAAGCACTCCCATATTACACTCTAAAACTTTATAGCAAAACAACAAAAAACGTAGGCATTGCCTACGTTTTTTTAATTTAATATTTCATCTAAATCTGATTTAGAAAAATTATCTACATATATTTCACTTTCTTTTTCTTCTACATTTTTACATATATAGATTATATTTACATATTCTTGATCATCATATGTTAAAGGTGAAGAGTGACAATAATTAAAATTATTATTAATTGTGTTATGAATTGCTCTTGTATATTTAGAATCAAATCTTCCATTTGCTACAATATTAAAGAATACATAACCATCTTTTTTCGTCGCTGACTTTATATCTGAAAAAAATTCATTTGTTAATAGATGCCAAGGTATTGAATGTCTACTTGAGTATAAATCTACAAGAATTGAGTCATATTTTTTATTTGATTTTTTAACAAACAATCTTGCATCTTCTGCTATAAAATCTCCATTAATATTATTTTGAAGAAAATATTTTTCTGCCACATCTTTAACCATTGGATCTATATCTACATATGTAAAGTTATTCTTTGGCACATTTCCATAGCTTAATGTAAAACCTCCAGCTCCTAAAACTAATATATCTTTATTTTCAAAAGACATTTCTTTGTCATGAAACATTATTGTTTTTATTTTATTTATATATTCCCAATTACTATCATCGTTCATTAATGCGCTTGCATAAGAATTGTTCATTATTAAGTAACGACCTTCTGGATATTGCAGAACTTGATAATTATTATATGAATTAGTTAAAGTCAATGATCTTTCTTCGTAATCCACATTTATAAAATAACAAAAAATCATTAAAGGAATATAAATAATTCCTTTTTTTACATATTCTTTTTTGTCAATTAATAAAAATAAAACAATACTCAAAAGAACTACGTCAATTAAAATTGTTTTTCCCATACCAAAAAAGTAAAAGAAAACTATTGCTGTAACCATACTGCCCAGAACGCTTCCTATGGTGTTTATT
>CEUY01032947.1_pt1 | contig 19499 bp, 16 predicted proteins | sample 361481 | NCBI WGS metagenome assembly CEUY01 (sample SAMEA2622737, study PRJEB7988) | marine metagenome | isolation source: saline water (ENVO:00002010), including
GGTATTGGTTTTGGATACCAAAAAATAGGTGTTGGAGAAGTTGTTTTTAACACTGCTATCACAGGCTATCAAGAAATACTTACTGACCCATCTTATGATGGTCAAATAATTACCTTCACTTACCCTCACATCGGCAATACAGGAATTAATTTTGAAGACAATGAGTCTAAGCAAATTTCTGCAAGAGGAATGATTGTTAAAAACTTTTGTGATTTTCCAAGCAATTGGAGGTCAAAACAAAGCCTCGAAGAATTTTTAATAGAACAAAAAGTTATTTGCATATCAGATATAGACACAAGACAGCTGACAAAAATTTTACGTGATGAGGGTTGTAAGGTTGGCGCAATCTATCCAACAAAAAATTTTACTGATAAGGAAGCGCAATTTGAAATAGATAGTTTTGGAAATATTGAAGACAAAGATTTTACTGAGAATGTTTCAGTAAAAGAGCCTTATAACTTTGGAAAACCTCAAAATAAAAAGACTTTCAAAATTGTTGCTATTGATTTCGGAATTAAAGAGAACATTTTAAGAATATTGCAAAGAATGGGTGGCGATATTGAAGTAGTGCCACCAAGTATTAGCGCAGAAGAGATGCAAAAAAAGAATCCAGATGGAATTTTTCTTTCCAATGGTCCTGGAGATCCTCAAGTTTTAGTTGAACCTATAAAGGAAGTTAAGAAAATGATGCAGCTTGATATTCCTATATTTGGTATTTGTTTAGGTCACCAGATTATGTCTTTGGCATATGGTCTAGAAATAGAAAAAATGCCTTTTGGGCACCATGGTGCAAACCATCCAGTTCACGACTTAAAAAATAATATAGTTTTCATTACTTCACAGAATCATAACTTTGCTGTTGCTGAACCAAATAATAGAAATGATATCAATATTACTCATAGGTCTTTATTTGATAACTCTATTCAGGGCATAGAGCATAAAGAGAAACCATTCTATTCAATTCAATGTCACCCTGAAGCTAGTCCTGGTCCAAAAGAATTCGAAACTTTATTTAAAAGATTTTTTGAGGAGATGAATGCCTAAAAGAGAAGACATCAAATCAATTCTTATCGTTGGATCTGGTCCTATAGTGATAGGACAGGCATGTGAATTTGATTATTCTGGAACTCAGGCTTGTAAGGCCCTAAGAGATAATGGATATAGGGTAATTTTAGTTAATTCTAATCCTGCAACTATCATGACAGATCCTGAAATAGCGGATGCAACTTATATCGAGCCAGTTAATTGGCAAACACTTGAAAAGATCATTGAAAAAGAAAAACCAGATGCAATTTTACCAACAATGGGGGGCCAAACAGGACTTAATGTTTCCTTAGATCTTGCTTCAAGAGGAATACTTGAAAAACATTCGGTTGAGATGATAGGCGCTAACAAAGAAGCAATTGATAACGCTGAAGATAGAGAAAAATTTGATAAATGCATGAAAGAATTAAAGCTTGAGACTCCTAGATCTGGTTTTGCTCATTCTATGGAAGATGCATGGGAGATATATAAAGAAATAGGATTACCTTGTGTCATTCGTCCTTCATTTACCTTAGGGGGAACAGGAGGAGGAATAGCATATAACTTAAAAGAATTTGAAGAGATATGCATGAATGGTCTAAAACTTTCACCTACAAAAGAATTGTTAATAGATGAGTCTTTGGTTGGGTGGAAAGAGTTTGAAATGGAAGTAGTTAGAGATAGAAATGACAATTGCATCATTGTCTGCTCAATAGAAAATGTTGATCCAATGGGAGTCCATACTGGAGATTCAATTACAGTTGCACCTGCTCAGACTCTTACTGATAAAGAGTATCAAGAAATGAGAGATGCATCTTTCAAAATCTTAAGAAGAATAGGTGTTGAAACAGGAGGTTCAAATGTTCAATTTGCACAGAATCCTGAAGATGGAAGATTGGTAGTAATTGAAATGAATCCAAGAGTCAGTAGATCGTCGGCTTTAGCTTCTAAGGCAACAGGATTTCCTATTGCTAAAGTAGCAGCACTACTTGCTGTAGGTTATACATTGGATGAATTAAAAAATGATATAACAGATGGGAAAACTCCAGCTTCTTTTGAACCAACAATTGATTATGTAGTTACGAAGATTCCAAGATTTAATTTTGAAAAGTTTCCTGAAACAGATCCTAGACTGACAACTCAGATGAAATCTGTAGGAGAGGTAATGGCAATAGGTAGAAATTTTCAAGAATCATTTCAAAAAGCAATAAGGTCTATGGAAAATGGTTTATTTGGCCTTTCATCTGTATTGAAAGGTAACGAAGGAAATGGAGCTCTTAAATTGGAGCTATCAACGCCAGGAGAAAAAAGACTTTGGTATGTTGCGGAAGCATTTAGGCGTAATTGGTCATTTGATGAGGTTTTTGATTCTTGCAAAATAGATAGGTGGTTCTTGCATCAAATAAAAGAACTCATTGAATATGAAAATACTCTTTTAGGATTAGAGCTATCAGACTTAGATAGACCCAAGCTTTTATCATTCAAGAAAAAAGGTTTTTCTGATGTAAGAATAGCTAATTTACTTGATGTTTCAGAAGAACAAGTAAGAAAACATAGATATGATCTAGAGATACATCCTGTCTTTAAAAGAGTAGATTCATGTGCAGCTGAATTTGACAGTACCACCAATTATCTCTATTCAACATATGAGCAAGAAAATGAATCTACTGTTTCTCAAAATAAGAAAATTGTTGTTCTTGGAAGTGGTCCCAATAGGATAGGTCAAGGAATTGAGTTTGATTATTGTTGTGTTCAGGCAGCTTTAGCTTTCAGAGAAGAAGGAGTAGAAACGATAATGATAAATTCAAACCCTGAAACAGTCTCTACTGATTTTGATGTGTCAGATAAGTTATATTTTGAGCCAATTGTTACAGAAGATGTTTTTGAAATAATAAGACACGAAAAACCTGAAGGTGTTGTTGTTCAGTTTGGAGGCCAGACCCCATTAAAATTAACTGATGAGTTTGAAAAAAACGGTATAAAGGTATTAGGGACCCCATCATCTTCAATAGATACTGCAGAAAATAGAGAAAAATTTAAATCTTTTCTTTCAGAATTTAATTTTCTTCAACCAGAAAATCGTATTGCTCAAACTTCTGAAGAAGCAAAACTTGCAGTTGATGAATTGGGTTACCCAGTTATCGTAAGACCATCTTATGTTCTAGGTGGTAGAGCCATGGAATTAATCTACACAGACAAAGATTTAAGAAATTATTTAACCAATATGATTGATATATCAGCTGACAATCCACTATTAATCGAAAAATTCTTAGATGATGCAGTCGAGTTGGATATTGATGTTGTTTGCGATGGGGAAGATGCTTTAATTGGCGGCGTTTTGCAACATATAGAAGAAGCAGGAATACACTCAGGTGATAGTTCTTGTTCATTCCCTCCATACAGCGTTGGAGATTCACAGTTGCATACACTAAAAAAAGAAATTAAAGCTGTAGCCAAGAAATTGGATGTTGTTGGTCTTATGAATGCTCAAATAGCTGTTAAAGATGGGAAATTTTATATGATAGAAGTTAATCCAAGAGCATCAAGAACAATTCCTTTTCTTTCAAAATGCATAGGAACATCATTAGCCAAGATAGCTTCTAAGATTATTCTAGGAAAGACTCTTAAAGAACTTGAGTTAGATGCAGAAATAATGCCAACCAACTATGCTGTTAAAGCTCCAGTATTTCCTTTCAATAAATTTAGAAAAGTAGATCCAATTTTAGGGCCAGAAATGAAGTCAACAGGTGAAGTCATGGGACAGGGTGATAGTTTTGGAGAAGCATTTGGAAAAGCAGTAAGAGGGGCTGGAGAAGAAATACCAAATGGAGGCAATGTATTTGTTAGCGTAAAGGATGCAGATAAAAAACATTTACCGGATTTGTGTAAAAAATTAATAAATTTAGGTTTTAGCATAATTGCAACAAAAGGAACTGCAAAAGCATTAGAAGGAACAGATATTAAAGTTAAAACTATTAATAAAGTTCTTGAAGGTAGACCTCATATCGTTGATGCTATTCTTAATAAAGAAATTAATATGATTATTAATACCACTGAAGGCAGACAGGCAACAAAAGATTCAGCTTCAATTCGTCGTTCAGCTTTAGAACATAGTGTATTTTTTACAACTACCATATCTGGAGGTTTTGCAATTACTGAATCTTTAGAAAAGGGTGTAGAAAATTGGACATATAAACCATTACAAAGTTCTTAATATGGAAAAAAAGCCAATAACACCAGAAGGTCAACAAAAACTTAGATCGGAATTAGATAATCTAAAGAATGTAAAACGACAAGAAATTATAGATGCCATTTCAGAAGCAAGGGCACATGGAGACTTAAAAGAGAATGCTGAGTATCATGCTGCTAGAGAAGAACAAGGATTAAATGAGGCAAGAATAAGGGAATTAGAGGAGGTTCTTGCTACATCTCAAGCAGTTGAATATAAGTCTATAGATAGTCAAGGAAAAGTAATTTTTGGTTCAACTGTCGTAATTAAAGACCTTGAGAACGAAAAAAGTCATAAATATCAAATAGTTGGAGAAGCAGAAGCAGACATTGAGATGAATACAATATCTCTCACAACTCCAATAGCTCAGTCACTATTAAAAAAAGAGCTTGGCGATGTTGTGGAAGTCCATACTCCTAGTGGTTTAAAAGAGTTTGAAATTATCAGCATTGAAATAATTTGAAGAATACTTTTGATACATGGGCTAAACGTGCAAAATCTGAAGGTTATAGAAGTAGAGCAAGCTATAAGCTATTAGAGATTGATAAAAAATATCAGTTAATCTCTAAATCTAATCTAATTTTTGAGCTTGGATCTTCTCCTGGTGGTTGGTCTCAAGTGATTTCAAAGAATAAGAAAAGTGATTGCGAATGTATAGCGATCGATCTATTGGATATGAAAGAAGTTGAGGGCATTAATTTCTACAAACTTGATTTATATTCAGATAAATTCAATAAAAAAATTGAAGATTACTCTAATTCTGTAGATTTAATCCTAAGTGATATGTCAGTCAATCTCTCAGGAATAAAAATAGTTGATGAAGAAGGTAATAAGGATTTGAACTTATTCTGTTTAGAGCTATCAAAAAAAATACTAAAGCCTGATGGAGCGTTATTGATTAAATCATTCAATAATTCTAATTTGCTTTATTTAAAGAAAGAGTTTGAAAGACTATTCACTAATGTATACATTGAAAAACCGCTTGCTTCAAAAACTTCTTCACCAGAGGTTTATTTGTTAGGATTAGTCCTTAAATAGAGAAAACATGAAAAATTTAGTGAAAAATGTATTTTTTTGGATAATCGCTGGAGCATTGATTTTTACGCTTCTTGATGGCTATTCGCGTGGCTCTGTAAAAGAGGAATTAACTTATTCTGAGTTTAAAAAAGAAGTTCAAGCAAAAAAAGTTAAAACAATAGTTCATAAAGGCGATCAAATGACTGTTGAAGCTGAAAGACACAATGAAACAAAATTTACTGTTATATTGCCAGCCTATGTGCAAGACCAAGAATTAAAAATGATATTAAATGAGAACGATGTTAGTGAATCTTATGAAGCAATTGATAAACCAAGTATTTGGTCTCAGCTATTAATAGGAGCATTTCCTTTACTTCTCCTTTTAGGTATTTTCTTTTTGTTCATGAGAAATATGCAAGGTGGAGTTGGCGGCAAAGGCGGCCCTATGACTTTTGGAAGAAGTAAGGCAAAACTATTAGATGGTGGACATGTTAAAACAAATTTCAATGATGTGGCTGGCTGCGAAGAAGCTAAAGATGATGTTAAAGAATTAGTTGATTTCTTAAAAGATCCAGCAAAATTTATAAAAGTAGGAGGAAAAATCCCAAGAGGAATTCTGATGGTAGGACCTCCTGGAACCGGTAAAACTTTATTAGCAAGAGCTGTTGCCGGTGAAGCTAAAGTACCTTTCTTTACAATATCAGGTTCTGATTTTGTTGAAATGTTTGTTGGTGTTGGTGCCTCAAGAGTTCGAGATATGTTTGAACAGGCAAAAAAACATTCACCATGCATAGTATTTATTGATGAGATAGATGCTGTAGGAAGACAAAGAGGAGCAGGTCTTGGCGGTGGTCATGATGAGAGAGAACAAACACTTAATCAGTTGCTAGTAGAAATGGATGGTTTTGAAGAAAATCTTGGAGTAATTGTAATAGCAGCAACAAATAGACCCGATGTTTTAGATGCTGCACTTTTAAGACCTGGAAGATTTGATAGACAAGTAATGGTTGGATTACCAGACATTAAAGGACGAGAGCAAATACTAAATGTACATTTAAAGAAAGTTCCTATTGATAAATCAGTAGAACCAGAAGTAATTGCTAGAGGTACACCAGGATTCTCTGGAGCTGATTTAGCTAATTTAGTTAATGAAGCTGCACTATTAGCAGCTAGAAAAAATCTAAAGAAAGTTACACATGAAATGATGGATTTTGCCAAAGATAAAATAATGATGGGCGCAGAAAGAAAATCAATGATTCTTAATGACGAGACTAAAAGAATTACAGCATATCATGAAGCTGGACATGCAATAGTTGGCTTAAATCTTCCAGAGCATGATCCTGTGTATAAAGTAACAATAATTCCAAGAGGTGGAGCCTTAGGTGTGACCATGTTCCTCCCTGAAGAAGATGTATACATGAAATCTAAAACTGCAATTGTAAGTCAAATTACTACTCTGTTTGGAGGAAGAGTGGCGGAAGAAATTATTAATGGAAAAGAAGCTATCACGACTGGAGCATCAAATGATATTGAAAGAGCGACTGAACTTGCAAGAAATATGGTAACTAAATGGGGTTTTTCAGAAAAATTAGGCACATTAAAATATGACGATGAAGATGAGAATCCATTTTTAGGAAGATCTGCAGGACAAAAAAAGAGAATATTCTCTGAACAAACGGCTAAACAGATTGATGATGAAGTAAGAGATATAATTCAAAAAAGTTATGAAAAAGCTGGCTCAATATTAGCAGCAAACTTAGATAAGCTACATAATATGGCAGATGCTTTATTGAAGCATGAAACCATCGATCAAGATCAGATATCAGATATAATGGCAGGCGCATTAGCTAGAGATAAAAGCGACAATAGCGGAACTGACACAAAACCAAAAACTGATATTCCAGATCCTTCAAAACCAGTACAGGACTCTTAATTATGAAATTCGGAACCGATGGCTTTAGAGGCCGAGCAGATGAAGCTGTTACCCCTGATTTTTGTTTAAAACTAGGTTTTCATACTGGTACCATTATTAAAGAAAAGGGTTACGATTCAATAATCTTAGGCAAAGATACAAGAGTTTCAGGCTATATGCTTGAATCGGCTTTACAAGCAGGTTTTATCTCATCTGGAATAGATGTGAAATTAGCTGGCCCAATTCCTACTCCAGCAGTATCTTTCTTAACTGCAACATATTCTGGCCAATTTGGGGTTGTCATAAGTGCTAGTCATAATCCTTTTTATGATAATGGCATTAAATTTTTTAATAAATTTGGCAGAAAAATATCTGAAGAATTAGAAGCAGAGATTGAAAAAAGATTAAATGATCCAATTCAACCAGTAGAGGCATCAGATCTAGGTAAAGCTTTTCGAATTGATAGTGCAGCTGGAAGGTATATCGAATATTGCAAAAGCACTTTAAAGGGAGCGCATAATTTAAAAGATAAAACTATTTTAGTTGATGGTGCAAATGGAGCTAATTACAAGATAACTCCCATGCTTTTAGAGGAATTAGGGGCAAAAGTAATAAGAATAAATTGTAATCCAGATGGATTCAATATTAATGAAAAAAGTGCGGTTCTTGATGAAGGTCTCTTTAAAGAGTATGCAAAAGAACATGAATTTGATTTTTGTATTGCAGTAGATGGTGATGGAGATAGGCTAGTTCTAAGCGATTCTAAGGGAGAAGTATGCACAGGAGATGAAATAATCTACACATTAGCACTAAGGAATAAGAAGCAAGAAAAAGACGGTTCAGATTGTGTAATCGGTACTGATATGACTAATCAAGGTGTAGTCGATGCACTAAATGATTTGGGAATTAATTTTCATAGAGCTGAAGTGGGAGATAAGTTCATATCTAGAGAGCTAGTAAAACAAGAATTAAATCTTGGTGGTGAATCATCAGGACATATAATCCAAAGAGAATTTTCTGAAAGTGGCGATGCAAATATTGCTTTAATTCAAACTTTAGCAGCTCTTGAAGAATTAGATTTATCTTTAGCTGACATTAAAACAAAAATAAAATATAAACCTCAAACATTAAAAAGTTTTGTTGTTAAAGATATGAAAGTGATTGAGACAGATGAATTCAATAATCAAATTCAATCTCTTAAGAATGATTATGAGAGTGCAAGAATATCAATAAGAAAATCGGGAACAGAACCAAAGATAAGAGTAATGGTAGAATCTGATTCTAAAGAGGATGTTTCCAGTATCATTAATCATGTTGAATCGTTAATTACTTAAAAATGTCAAAACTTATAATTGCCAATTTCAAGATGAATGGAACTAAATCTTCTATTCAGGAATGGTTTAATGTTTTTTCTGAAGAAAATAATGGACCTAATAAGATTATTGTTGCTTTACCATCACCTTTCTTAGCTGATTTTGCTGCTAATAATATCAGTGTTGCCTCACAAAATGTTTCCTCACATGATTCTGGAGCGTTTACATCACAAGTGTCTGCTGAAATATTGAAAGACTGCAATATCAATTATTCAATCATTGGTCATTCGGAGTCTAGAGAATTTTTAAATGAAACTAATGAAGATATTTTCGATAAGTACAACCAACTTATAAAACATTCTATAAAACCGATAATTTGTATTGGAGAGCCATCAAAGATTCGTGAAGATAATTTATTTTCAGCTTTTATCACAGAGCAATTAGAACTCTTTAAAGACGTAGAAGACGAGCTAATAATTGCCTATGAGCCTATTTGGGCAATTGGAAGTGGTATAACTCCAACTATTGCTGATATAAATGAGGTTTCTGAGTTAATAAAAGGGCTATGTGACAACGTTAAAGTTTTATATGGCGGAAGTGTTAATAAGGAAAATGCGTCTAATTTGTTAAATAATTCGAATATTGATGGTGTTTTGGTTGGAGGGGCTTCTCTTGACCCTAAAGAATTTGCTAATATAGCGCAGTCATGTTGATCAAAATTTTATTAGTAATTCTTGCAGTATTGATTGTTGGTTCAATTATGTTGCAACAAGGAAAAGGGTCTGATTTAGGCTCAGCCTTCGGTGGAGGGAGTTCAGACTCATTGTTTGGACCACTTGGCCCATCAAATTTTCTTTCAAAACTCACTTGGATTCTGATAAGTATATTTTTTGTCTTATGTTTGCTTTTAGCATATTTATCTAAACAAGAATTAACATTAGATGTACAAGAGGAAGTAATAGAAGAAGTCTTAGACGAACCGCCTGTAGAATAAATTAAATTTGGTGCCGAAGGAGGGACTTGAACCCTCACAAGCATAGCTTACTACCCCCTCAAGATAGCGCGTCTACCAATTCCGCCACTTCGGCTAAAAATAAGAAAATAAATTATAGTCTATAAGTGTTGACCATTCTAAGTCTTTTAACTATCCTTTTACGTCACTGCGGGGTAGAGCAGTCTGGTAGCTCGTCGGGCTCATAACCCGGAGGTCGATGGTTCAAATCCATCCCCCGCTACCAATTACAATGATTAAAAGAGATATCGAACTTTTCCTTGGGCCCATAATAGAAGCATCTGGATGCGAGCTTTGGGGTATTGAAATAACATCTGGAAAGGGAAAAGGAAGAATATTAAGAATTTTTATTGATGCAATTCAAGGTGTTGATTTAAATGATTGTGAAAAAATAAGCAGAGAAATTGATTATCATTTCCAATTTGAATCAATTTTCTCTGAATTTGGCAGTTTTGAGGTATCTTCACCTGGATTAGATAGAAGATTATTTAATAGTAAACAATATAAAAATTTTATTGGAGATGTAGTATCATTAACACTCTTCTCTAAGGTGAATAACCTTAGAAAAATTAAAGGCACTCTCCTAGAAGTTTTGGAATCAGAAATTTCTGTCAAAACAGAAGGAGAGACTCTATTGCTTGAATTAAGCAATGTAGAGAAATGTAGATTAGATTTAGAAGATCAATTAAATAAGAAGAAAAATGAATAAACAGATTTTAGAAGTAGTAGATTCAGTTTCAATGGAGAAGGGAGTTGATAAAGAAATAATCTTTGAAGCTCTCGAAGAAGCTATTTCAAGCGCTACAAAAAAGCTTACCGAAGATGAAGCTAACATAAGTGTAGAAATTAATAGAGATACTGGAGGATACAAAACTTTCAGAAATTGGACGATTGTAGCTGAAGAAGATCTTGTGGATCAAATTTTTGAGATCACTGAAAAAGATATATCAGATCATGTAGTTGAAGAGGGTATCGCAACTAGAGAAATTGAAAATATAGATTTTGGTCGTATATCGGCTCAAGCTGCAAAACAAGTAATCATTCAGAAAGTTAGAGAAGCTGAAAGAAGCAAGATAACAGAAAAGTATGAGAGTCTTGTAGGGCAAGTCATTTCAGGACAGGTAAAAAGAATTAACAGAGATTTTTTACTTTTAGAAATTGAGGAAGATCTTAATGCGCAAATTCCAAGAGACCAAATAATTCCAGGAGAGATTTTTAAATTAAACGACAAAATAAGAGCCGTAATTAAAGAAATTGTTACTACTCCTAGAGGCCCTCAGATTATTTTAAGCAGGACTGATGAGAGGCTTGTAGTTGAATTATTTACCCAAGAGGTACCAGAGATTTCTGAGGGAACAATTGAAATTAAAGCAATTGCTAGAGATCCTGGCTATCGATCAAAAATAGCTGTAAAAACATATGATGGTCGAATTGATCCAGTCGGAGCATGCGTAGGAATGAGAGGTTCAAGGGTGCAAGCAGTTTCAAATGAAATTGGTAATGAAAGAATAGATATTTTTATTCATAGCGATAATCCTGCAGAATTTGTTGTTAATTGCTTGGCGCCAGTAAAAATCTACTCAATCTTAGTCGATGAAAGGACATCAACTCTAGTCCTAGAAGTTGAAGAAGAAAACCAAGCACAGATTATTGGTAAAAATGGGCAAAATTTGAGATTAATGACTCATATGATTGGCTGGTCTTTTCAGGTTCTTAATAAAGAGCAATTCAAAGAATACCAAGATTCAAGTCTTGTTGAGAAATATGAGCAAGTGGCAAATCGTTTAGAATTATCAGATAAAGAAAAAGAACAATTAGTAGCAGCTGAGATGGAAACATTAGAGAAAGTGGTGGATGCAAGCCAAGAAAATCTAGAGAAAATATTTAAAACTGCTAAAAGAACAACAGAAGTTACTGAAAAAGCAAATGAGCTGCTTCTTCAAGATGCATTTAATGAAGATTTTAATGATCCAACAATGGAAGAAGGTCTAGTGAATTTACGTGGTATCACCAATGATGTTCTTAGTGCATTAAGTCAAAATAACATAAAGAACCTAGAAGAGTTTGCTGAAATGTCAGTGCCTGAGCTAATGGATATATCAGATAAGATAACTGAAAAAGAAGCATCAGCTCTTATAATGGAGGCTAGAAAGCCATGGTTTAATTGAGGAGAATTGTAATTGGATATATCTGTAAAAAAACTTTCTGAGATTCTAAAGATAGATCCACAGGTTCTTCTTGACAAAATGATTGCTGCTGGTCTTTCACAAACTAGTGTAGAGGACTTAGTATCTAACGAAGATAAACAGAAACTTCTTGCATTTATTCGAAGTTCAAAAGATTCTGGAACAGAAGATAAGTCAAAGGCTATTGTTCCAACTCCACAAGCTCCAAAAGCTGCTCCAAAAAAAGAGAAAGTTAAAAAATCGAAGGATCCTTCAGGACCAGAAACACAAAAGAAAGCTAAACAATCAAAGAAGTCTGTGAACATTAACGGCTCTATAAGAGTTAATGATTTATCAAGAAAGCTAAATAGAAGAGGTAATGAAGTTGTTAAAAAGCTCGTTGAACTTGGTGAAATGGCTTCTTTAAATGATGAAATAGATCAGGAAACTGCTGTTCTTGTTGCTGAAGAATTTGGTTTTGAAGTTAAATTTGAAGAAGAGCAACAACTTAAAGAAGAAGAAACTAATTACCCTCAAGTTATTTCTAATTTTTCTGATGAAAAATCTCCTTCTAGAAGGCACCCAGTTGTTACCGTAATGGGCCATGTTGATCATGGTAAAACCTCTTTACTCGATGCTATTAAGTCAACAAATGTTGTAGAGAGTGAATCTGGAGGTATAACTCAACATTTAGCAGCGTATGAGGTTAAGACAAAAAAAGGGAAAATAACTTTTATAGACACACCTGGCCATGAAGCATTTACTGCAATGCGAGCAAGAGGGGCTGATACTACAGATATTGTTATTTTGGTTGTTGCCGCAGATGACAGTGTTAAACCTCAAACAGAAGAAGCTATAACTCATGCTAAGGCTGCTAATGTTCCAATTATTGTTGCAATGAACAAAATAGACTTAGATGCTGCAGATCTTGAGAAAGTAAAAGGAGATTTAGCTAAACATGAAATAGTTTCTGAGGAATGGGGAGGTAAAGTACAAATGATCCCTGTATCAGCAACTACCAAAAAAGGTATTGATAGCTTATTAGATGCAATAGAGCTTGAATCTGAAATGCTTGAACTTAAAGCTCCAATAGAAGGTTTAGCAAATGGTGTAGTTCTTGAATCTAAGCTTGATCGCTTTAAAGGCCCTCTAGGAACATTTCTTGTTCAAAATGGAATTCTTAAGACAGGAGATATTATCGTAGCTGGAGAGAAGAAAGGCCGCATCAAATCACTAGCCGATAGTTCAGGACAAGAAATAAAAGAAGCAGGACCTTCAACACCTATTGAAGTGCTTGGTTTAGAAGATTGTGTAGCTGCAGGAGAAGTGTTTAATGTAATGGCTAATGAAAAAGATGCTAGAACCATAATAGATTCAAGATTATCTTTCCTTAAAGATAAAAACGATAGGAATGTCATGACATCTAAATCTGCTTTTGAGATGCTTGATCAAGAAAAAATAAATAAATTAAGAGTGATAATAAAATCAGATGTTGCTGGCACTAGTGAAGCCATAAACAATTCATTGAAAAAAATTGGCAATGAAGAAGTTGATGTTGATATTGTTAGTTCAGGAGTAGGCGGAATATCTGAATCAGACGTTAATCTAGCTATTACAACTGGAGCTAGAATAATTGGTTTTAATGTAAGATCAGATAATAAAGCCAAGAAAATTCTTGAAGAAGAGGGAATAGAAGTTGCTTATTACAGTGTAATTTATGACTTGATTGAAGACACTAAGAGATTGTTGAGTGGTCTACTTGAGCCAATATATTCAGAAAAAATTCTTGGTCTAGCTGAAGTAAAAGAAGTCTTTAAATCACCTGAATTTAGTTTAGTGGCTGGCTGCTTAGTAACTGAAGGTTTAGTCAGAAGAGAAAAACATGTACGGGTTCTCAGAGATAATGTTGTAATACATGAAGGCGAACTAGATTCACTAAGAAGATTTAAGGATGACGTAAAAGAAGTTCAGAATGGAACAGAGTGCGGTATAGGAATAAAAAATTATCTCGATATCAAACCTGGAGATATTATTGAAAATTTTGAACAAAAAGAAGAAAAACGCTCTATCTAATGGAAAGAGACAGAATTATTCGAGTTAACGATAACTTGAAAAAAGAAATTGCAAATTTTATTCAGACTTCTGATTTAAAAGATTCTTGTGGTTTTATAAGCATCAATCATGTTGATACATCTAGAGACCTATCAAAAGCTAAAGTATATTTCTCTACAATAAACTCAAATCTTTCTGAAAAAGATTTAGAGAAATTTCTTAACGATAATTCATGGAAGATTAGGAAAAATTTATCAAATTTACTTCCTATAAAAAAAGTACCTGAATTGAATTTTTTCTATGATACTCATATAGATGATGTCAGAAAGATTGATTCCCTTTTTGATGACCTAGATTAATGTCTGTTCTCATATTGAATAAAGAAAAAGGTATAACTTCTTTTAGCGCACTCAAAGAAGCCCAAAAAGAATTAAATTTTGCAAAAGCTGGGCATGCTGGAACGCTCGATCCATTGGCTACTGGTATTTTGCCAATTTTTTTTGATGGTTACACAAGGCTTATAGATTTAATATCAGATGAAGGAAAGGAATATATTGCAGATTTTGTTTTGGGAATCAGCTCAAATACACAAGATATAACTGGGAAATTATCCTTTCATTCTGATTCAGAGAAACCTAAATCTAGTGAGCTTAAAAAAGCTATAAGTAATTTTCTTGGCAAGCAGACTCAAACAGTGCCAGACTTCTCAGCTAAAAAGCATAAGGGAGTTCCCATGTATAAGCTTGCTAGGAAGGGAAAGAAGACTAAAAAGATTAAACAAAAAATAAATATTTATGAGATTGAGCTTCTAAATTATAGCTTTCCTATATTCAGTATTAGAGTCGCTTGCAGTAAAGGTACTTATATAAGAACTTTAGGCTCTGATATTGCTAAATCTTTGAATACATATGCAGCTATGTCTGAATTACAACGGACAAAATTTGGAAGCCTTGATCTTAAAGATTCGATCACTTTAGAGAGGCTAAAAAATTTGGACAATCATAAAAAAATGCAGTATGTTAAGCGCATTGAAGAAATTTTAATTAATGTCCCTAAGGTAAAAATAAAGTCTTCTGAGGTTAAAAAATTTCAAAATGGTTCTCAGGTGGAGAGTCAAAATATAAAAAAAATAGGAAAATACTTAGTTTTTCACGAAGACAATTTTTTAGGCTTAGGTGAGATTGATGAAACTTATTGGATTAAACCATTAAAAGTTTTATCAGATAGGAGAAAAAAGTAAATATGAGCTTAACTAAAGATGAAGCACAAGAAGTTATAAAGAAATTCGGAAAGAATGATAAAGACACTGGTTCAACAGAAGTGCAAGTTGCCCTGTTGACAAGAAGAATTGAAGATTTACAAAAACATTTTGAAAATCACAAGAAAGACAATCATTCAAGAACAGGTTTATTACAAATTGTTAGTGATCGAAAGAAACTATTAGGTTATCTAAAGAAGAAAGATCCTTCTTCTTATCAAAAGCTCGTCAAAGATTTAAAAATAAGAGATTAATATGAATAAATTTATAAGAAAAGAGATCCCTATGGGATCAAAAACTCTAGTATTAGAAACTGGAAAAATAGCAAGACAAGCAAGTGCATCGGTTATCGCTTCTATGGGCAATACAGTAGTAATGTGTGCAGTTGTAACAAAGACAGATGATGAAAAAAGAGATTTTTTTCCTCTAAGTGTTCACTACAGTGAAAAAACGTATTCTGCTGGAAAAATTCCTGGCGGATACTTTAAAAGAGAAGGAAGACCAACTGAAGTTGAGACTCTGACCTCTAGATTAATAGACAGACCATTAAGACCACTTTTCCCTGATTTCTTTAAAGAAGAAGTTCAGGTAAATTGCATGTTGTTGTCTTTAGATAAGGATAATCCACCAGATGTGGTTGCAATGTTAGCTGCTTCAGCTGCAATGTCTATTGCTGATGTTCCATTCATGGGGCCAATTGCTGGAGCAAGAGTAGGCTTTATTGATGACGAATATGTTCTTAATCCTTCTTTTGAAAAAATGGGCCAATCCGATTTAGATATGATCATAGCAGGATCAGAAAATGCTGTTTTGATGGTTGAATCAGATGCTAATGAATTAAGTGAAGATCTAATGATCGGTGGAATTCTTTTTGCACATCAAGAAATGAAACCAGTTATAAGTGCAATTAAGGGTTTTGCAGATGAAGTCTTGCCTGAAAGAACCAAGCATGAAAATAAATATGCAGATGAAGAAAAGCAAGCATTCGATGCTATTGACTCAAAAGCTAGAGGAGACCTTGTTGATGCCTTCACTACTACTGATAAAAAAGAGAGAAATGAGAAAGTAAGCTCTATTAAAGATAATTTAATGCAGGACTTAGATGAGGAACTACATGATCTTTATACAAAACAGTTTAAGGAAGTAGAAAAAGATGTTGTAAGAGGGAATGTCTTAAATGATCAGAAGAGAATAGATGGAAGAGGAATGACTGAAGTTAGAGACATAACTATAGAAACTAACTTCTTGCCTTCAGTTCATGGCTCAGCTCTTTTTACTAGAGGTGAGACGCAAGCAATTGTCACTACTACATTAGGTTCAGGAAGAGATGTGCAGACTGTTGATGCTCTTCAAGGAGAAATAAAAGATAATTTTATGCTTCACTATAATTTTCCTAGCTATAGTGTTGGTGAATTAGGCTTCCCAATGGGGCCAAAAAGACGAGAAATAGGTCATGGAGCTCTTGCAAAAAGGTCTTTAAAATTTGGAGTACCTAGTTTAGAGGATTTCCCGTATGCCATAAGAGTTGTCAGTGAGATCACTGAATCAAATGGCTCCAGTTCAATGGCTTCTGTTTGTGGTGGAAGTCTTGCACTTATGGCTGCCGGCGTACCAATCAAAGAAAATGTTGCTGGAGTAGCAATGGGATTGATAAAGGAAGGCGACAAATATGAGGTTCTAACAGATATCTTAGGCGATGAAGACCATCTTGGAGATATGGATTTTAAAGTAGCCGGAACAAAGAATGGTGTTACTGGCCTTCAAATGGATATAAAAATAGAGGGTATCAACGAAGAAATACTTGAAAAAGCTCTAATGCAAGCCAAAGATGCCAGAATGCATATCTTAGAAAAAATGGATGCAGTCCTATCTGCGCCACTGGAGTTAACAAGCCTTGCCCCTTCTTTTACTAAATTCAAAGTCCATAAAGACAAAGTAAAAGTAGTTATTGGTAAAGGTGGATCAACAATTAAAGGCTTACAAGAAGAATTTGGCGTAACAATTGAATTGCAAGATTCTGGTGAAGTGAGTGTATTTGCTGAAAATAAGGAAATCGCTAGCCAAGCGAAAGAAAAAATAGAATTACTGTGTGCTGAACCTGAAGAAGGTAAAGTCTATGATGGTGTAGTAGCTAAAGTAGTAGAATTTGGTGCATTTGTAACTATCATGCCAGGCAAGGATGGCCTTTTACATATATCTCAATTTAAAGAAGATTTTGAGCACCTAACAGACGTGATCAATGAGGGAGATACTATTAAGGTGAAACTTGTTGAAGTTGGAAGGCAAGGGAGACTTAAATTAGAGTTTGCTGATTCAGAATAACTCAGACAGCATACATCTAGCAGATCCACCACCAAATTTTTCGATTATAGATAGATCTGCATAAATAAATTTTTTATAGAATTTATTAAGTGCAGCTATCTGTTCTTTGTTGTAAGCATCATAAGCCCTTTTCGACATAACAAGCATTAAATCGCCATCGTTGTTTACAACTTCAAGACTATTGCCGCAAAAATCCATTATTTGTTCTTTAGTTATCTCTACAACTTCATGATGTTTACTAACCATTTCTTTCACTTTTTCTCTGTACTCTTCTTTTATTACTTCAAAACAAATGCCTATAACTTCAGTTCCTACATACATCAAAACATCAGTATGATAAATAGGGTCTCCGGTGTGGCTTTGTGTTTCAAATAGCACTAATTCATATTTATTTTCTTCGCACCACTTTTTAGTTAATTCAGGATTAGTCCTAGCTGAAGATGTTGCATAAACAACTCTATTAACTCTATCAAACACCATACTGCTCGTAGACTCTAGAAATAAATCTTTCTCTTCGTAATGGCTAAGATCATCTGTTAATTCATATTCTTGTTTCAGAAACTCTATCATTTTAGGTGTTTTCTCTTTTCTTCTATTTTCAGCTCTCATGCTAAATATTTGCATGGACCTATCCTCAAAGGTTATAAACCAATTTGGAAAAATATGATCAGGACATCCTTTTATACCTTTTAATGCCGTTACATTTACTCCATTACTTGTTAAAGTTTCATGAAAATTCTTAAATTCTTTAATAGCTTCATCTAAGATTGTTTCTTTGCTGATATCTTTATCTTCAATTTGGTAATGATTGCTTTCCAAAGTTTGTGGATTCATATAGAATTCGGCAGGTTCTACCATAAAGATGTGATTTGTTGATTGTTTTTCTTTCATATTTTTCTACTAGTAGTAGTAGACCTTTAATATTAGAATATCGCTAGTGGTAGATGATATTCAAAAAAATCTAATAAAAAAAGAGCTAATTTTTGGTCCTGACAATTACAAGCCTTTGCCAGTAGTCTTATCAAAGGCTAAAGGAGTCTGGGCTTGGGATGTAAATGATAAAAAATACTTAGACATGATGTCAGGCTATTCAGCAGTAAGTCATGGGCATGCGCATCCTAAATTGCTAGAAGCATTTCATGAGCAATCAAGCCGATTGTCTCTTACTTCTAGGGCTTTCTATACTGATACTTTAGGACCATATTTAGAGACTATTACTAAATTAAGTAATTTTGATATGGCTTTGCCAATGAATTCAGGAGCAGAAGCAGTTGAAACTTCTATTAAGGCTTCAAGAAGGTGGGCGTATCGAACTAAGAATGTAGAATCAAATAAAGCAGAGATTATTGTTGCTGATGGCAATTTTCATGGCAGAACAACAACAATTATTAGCTTTTCTAGCGATTCAAATTCTAAAGATGATTTTGGTCCACATACACCTGGTTTTGTTTCAGTTGAATATGGTTCATCAGAAGCAATTGAAAAAGCTATAAATAAAAATACAGCTGCAGTTCTCATTGAACCAATTCAAGGAGAGGGTGGAATTATAGTGCCACCTGAAAATTATCTTCCCGAAGTCAGAGAAATCTGCACTAAACATAATGTGCTAATGATTATGGATGAAATCCAGTCTGGTTTAGGCAGAACAGGAAAAATGTTTGCATTTCAGCACTCAAATATTCAGCCTGATGGCCTTATCTTAGGAAAAGCTTTAGGAGGAGGTTTTATGCCTGTTTCCTGCTTTCTATCATCAAAAGAAGTAATGCAATGGATGAATCCAGGTTCACATGGATCAACATTTGGAGGCAATCCTCTAGCAGCGGCCATTGCTAAAAGATCTTTAGAACTACTAGAAGAAGAGAATCTAATTGAGAACAGTAGAGTAATGGGTAATTTTTTTAAAGAATCTTTAATTAATATGAATAGCTCTGTAATTAAAGAAGTTAGAGGCAAAGGTTTGTGGCTTGGTGTAGAAATTGATCCAAATTTCATTTCAGGCAAAGAATTATCTGAGATTTTTCTTAATGAAGGTATCTTATGTAAAGAAACTCATGAAACCACAATAAGATTTGCTCCTCCACTAGTAATCAAGAAAGAAGAAATTGAATGGGCATTAGAAATAATTAAGAAAGTCTTCACCCAAATCAGTAATTAAGCTTCATTAATGAAGAACATGATAGTAAAGGTAATTAAGTA
>CEUY01106432.1_pt1 | contig 19492 bp, 19 predicted proteins | sample 361481 | NCBI WGS metagenome assembly CEUY01 (sample SAMEA2622737, study PRJEB7988) | marine metagenome | isolation source: saline water (ENVO:00002010), including
CCAGTAACATGGACACCAGGAAAAACTATTGCTGGACCAGCTATTACTTTACAGTTTATGCCTATAAGAGAGGATGTATATCACGATGATGAATATTCTGATCCTGAAACTCAATTACATAGACATGCTTTATATATGGCTAAGCAAGGAGATATTGTTGTAGTAGATGCAAGAGCTGAAATGACTAGTGGTGTTTTTGGAGAAATGATGCTCACCTTTTTTCAAGGACAAGGAGGTGCAGGAGTTGTTATTGATGGTTGTATAAGAGATTATACTCACGCAAAAGATTTGGAAATTGGAATGTGGTTACGTGGAGTTACTCCTAATTATCACACCCAAACTACTCAATTTCCTAGCGCTGTGAATGTTCCCATATCTTGTGGAGGAACATTAGTATTACCTGGTGATATTATCATTGCTGATGATGATGGCGCAGTAGTGGTTCCAGCAACAATGGCCTCTGAGTTAGCAAATAAGGGTGGAGATCACTCTGACTGGGAAAATTGGGTAAGGATGAAGTTAGCCCAAGGTGGACATTTAAAAGATTATTATGGAAGAAGAGCTTGGTCAAAAGAAACCGATGATGAGTATAAGAAATGGTGTAAGGAAAATGATATTGAATATCATCCTTTAGAAGAATAGATTTAAAACTTAATTTTTACTTGTTATTTTGATTTGTAGCTTGAACTATACTTTTGAATTTCTTTAAGATCATCTTCTTTTATTGGATACTGATGCTCTTCAGCAGGAAAAGATAAATTTTCCACATCTTTTTTATATTCTTTAAAAGCATTTGTTATTGAATCTGATAGATTAGCATATTTTTTAACGAATTTTGGGTTTACATCTCCTACGAAAAGACCAAGCATGTCATGAGAAATTACTAATTGACCATCAACATGTTTTCCTGCTCCTATACCATATAGTGGAACTTTGATGTGTTTATATAATTCAGCAGATACCTCCTCTGGAATTGCTTCAACAAGGACTGAAAATGCACCTGCTGATTCTACAGCTAAAGTATCTTCAAGTAATTTTTTAAATGAGGATAAATTTTTTCCTTGAACTCTATAGCCACCCATTTGAGAAAGGCTTTGAGGAGTTAATCCAAGGTGTGCCATTACAGGAATTCCAGAATTATTTATTGCAGAAATCCTTTCACAGACTTCAGTTCCGCCTTCTAGTTTTACAGCATCACATCCAATTGCTATTAATTTTCCAGCATTTCTAATTGCATCTTCATTAGAAGCTTGATATGACATAAAAGGCATGTCACCTACATTAAAGGTAGATTTAGACCCTCTAACGACTGACTTTGCCATCATTAACATTTCATCCATTGTTACTGAAATAGTAGATTCTTGTCCCATCATCGTCATTCCTCCTGAATCACCTATTAGAAGCATATCTATTTCAGCCTGATCAGCAAAGTGTGCAGTAGGAAAGTCATAAGCTGTTAGATAAGTTATCTTTTCATTTCTTTTTTTCTTCAAGCGTAAAGTGTTGATGTTTACTTTTCTTCTTGCCATAATCTTTGTCCTGTTTTTAATATTTATCTTAAGGTAGATAATATATTAGATATTAAATTCATGAAAATCACAATTATAAGAATTTTTTGTTTTTAGGGAAGAATTTTATGAGAATAGCAAAATTTATATCTCACTCTGGTTATTGTTCTAGGCGAGAAGCAGAAGAATTAATATATTCAAAAAGAGTGATGGTAAATGGTTATTTGTGTATATCTCCAGCTATAAATGTGTCAGAATCTGATTTGATTCAAGTGGATTATAGAGAAATTAAACTTCAAGATGAAATAAAATTATGGAAATTTCATAAACCAGTTGGAGTAATTACTACTACAAAAGATCCTTTAAAAAGGAAAACAGTTTTTGATCTTATACCGAAGAATTTGCCTAGATTAATGCCTATAGGACGTTTAGATAGAAAAAGTGAAGGTTTATTACTTTTAACAAACAATGGAACTTTATCAAGATATTTTGAGTTACCCAAAAACAAGATAATTAGAGTTTATAGTGTAAGAGTAAAAGGAAAAGTTGAAGAAAATCAATTGAATGTAATAAGAAGAGGTATAAAGGTGGATAGAGTAAGATATGCTCCAATTAAAGTAAAAGTGGAATCATATAATATCTCTAGTACTTGGCTTAAAATGGAATTAATTGAAGGAAAAAATAGAGAAATAAGAAAAATTTGTTCTCAATTAGGTTGGCATGTTCATAGATTGATAAGAACTAATTATGGAGAATTCTCTCTTGGTAAATTACAGAAGGGTAAAATTGAAGATTTAACTAATGATAAATTTTTCAAAAAAATAAAAAATTTGATTTAAGTTTTATGGAAGAGCAAACAAAATTATATAAAATGTTATCTTTTATTGTTGTTTCATTAACACTTTTAATTTTTATTCCAACAGTAATTTTGTATGTATTTTTTTCCAAAATATATTTATTTCTTTTAAGAAAAGATACTGATTAAGATATTTGTTTTTAATTTTTAATCAGTGTTTTTTAAGTAAGGAATACAAGAATAGAAGTAATGTGCTGCAGAATAAACACCAAATAAAACTCCTAAAGAAATGATTATCATAGAAATTTCATAAAGATAAATGTTTGTCATTGTGCGTGAAATTATTAATAAAAATATTCCAACCATTTGTAATACTGCTTTTAATTTTCCAATCATAGAAACTTCTACGTAACTATCTTTTCCGATTTTTGCCATCCATTCTCTTAATGAGATAATTATTATTTCTCTAGCAATAATAATTGTAGCTATGATTGATAAATAAAAAGAGTCTAAAATATATACTAGAGAAATTAATACTATAGATACCAAAAGTTTGTCTGCTACTGGATCTAGAAAAGTTCCAAATTTTGTTACTTGAGATTTTCTTCTAGCTATTTTTCCATCTAAAAAATCTGTAATACTACCTATTGCGAAAAGAATACTTGCAATTATGGGAGCAAAAACAAAATTTATATAAATTATAATCGCTATAACAGGACCTATTATTATCCTTAAATTAGTTAATGTAGTTGAAGTATTCATTTTCAATATAAATTTAAATATTTTGGAGATTATATAAGACTTTATTAAAATGTTTAAGTTAATATTTATCTAGATAGTTTAAATCAAAAATTATGAAAAAACACTTGATAAAATTTATTTTAACTCTTTATGTCATGTTGATGATTACATTAATGCTTTCTGATTATTCTAGTGATTCATCATATGATCAAAATGATTTTAATTCTTCACGTTTTCCTAAAACAATGAATTTACACGTTATTGAATAAAATTATATATAACAAGAATTTAATAATAGAAAACTTAAAATGAAAATTGAATTACAGAATAAAATTGATGATGATCTTTTAGAGATAATCAATTTGAGTGATGAATATCTTAAAGATCTTTATCCCCCTGAGAGTAACCACTTGGTAGGTGTTTCAGAATTATTATCAAGCTGGTTTGAACTTTACTTAATGAAAGAAAAAACTAAAACGATAGGATCTATAGGAATAAGTTTAAAAAATCATTATCCTGAGATTAAGAGAATGTTTATCAAAAAAGAATTTAGAGGAATGGGTTATTCTTATAAATTATTAGATTTTATTTTTGAGAGATGTAGGGAATTAGGACATAAGAAAATTCAATTAGAAACTGGAATTAATCAACCAGAAGCGATTAATATTTATAAGAAGCATGGATTTAGGGCAATTAAGCCATTCAATGATTATAAAGAAGATCCTCTTTCTATATTTTTTGAGTTAAACATTTAGTTTTATTGACTAGAAATTTTTTAAATATGAAAACTAATAATGAAAAATTTAATTTTCTAAAAATTTTCATTATTGAAGACTCGACAATACTTTTAGAAGCGTTAAAGATTAGAATTGAAGTTTTTGTATTGGAGCAAGGATGTCCTCCAGAAGAAGAAACAGATGATTATGACTTTCAACCTTGGTCGAGTAATAAGGCAGTTCATTTTATAGCTAAATTGAAAGATAAATATATAGGTACTGCTAGGATAATATTTCCTTTTGATAAAAAATATTCAAATTCTCCGTTGATTCAAAGAGTTGCTATTTTAAAAGAATTCAGAGGTAAAAATTATGGTAATTATATTATGCAAACATTACATAATTTTTTAATTGAAAAAGAATTTAAAACTGCCAAGTTGTCAGCACAGCTATATGCTATAGGATTTTATGAAAAACTTGGATATAAAGCATTCGGTGAAATTTACCTTGATGCTGGAATTAAACATAAAGCAATGAAAATAAAATTTTGATTATTCTTGGTGCCGAAGGTGAGAGTCGAACTCACACGGGTTTTATCCCAATGGTGTTTGAGACCATCGCGTCTGCCATTCCGCCACTTCGGCTAAATAATTATTCTAACTTTACAGTTTATTAGTGTAAATTGGTGATTTTAAATTTTAATCTTTTATTAATTCATTCAAATTGAATGCGATTGCTTTATTTTTTGCATCAAGTATTCTTTTATTGGATTCTTTTTTATTATCCTCAAAATTTAAAAATTTTTTTATATCAGGACTAGGGTCATAGAAACTCAATATTTCTCCAATAGTTTGATTAGCTAATATTTGATAAGCTCTTTTTTTATTTAATGTGATTTCATCAAACACAGTTTCATTACCATGTTCACCTGGATTAGAGAATTCTTTGATGTATTCTTCAACATAAATATTTGATTTTTCTAAATTTATTAAAGCTTCATCATATTTTTCTTTAATTTTTAAGATTTCGCCTTTTACCCAATAAGCTTGAGGAATAGGTTTTGGGTTTTCAGTATTGTTATTTAAATCTATAGCTTTATTTGTAACCTCTAAGGCTTTATCAAATGCTCCTATAGATAGAAAAATATTGGCTGAAACTTTGAAAATATCAGTATAGTTCGGCATTAACTGAGTTAAATATATATATCTGTTTAAAACTTCGATTTTAAAATCAGGATTTCGAAGGAAAAGATCTAAAGATGTTCTAGCGAGAAACATTTCTACGTTATATGAATAAGGATTTATTTTTTCAAAATCCATAAGTCTAGAATATGAATGAATGAGTAATTTAGTTTTTTCTTCTTCATTAAAACCTAAAGAAGTTGAAATTGCTGATTTTCTAATTAATTTAAAGCTTTCTACAGTATATGTTTCTGAAAAAGGTTTAAGTATCCTTGCATCTTCAATAAACTGTAAACCTTCGGATGCTTTTCCTTGCGAAATTAATTCTGATCCTTTAGCTAAATATCTAGATGCTTTTATTGAATTTATTTCATTAATATAGACAAATATTAAAATTGCTAATACAGGAATGTTGAATAATAAATATGAATAAGAAGACTTATTTATTTTTATTAAAGATTTTGATTTTTCTTTATTTAACTCTTTAGGGTTTTTATTAATTGAAATAACACATAATAAGCTAATTAATACCCAAAAAATTAATGAATCAGATGTGACTGCTAATCCTGTCATTTGTTCTACCATGTGAGAAATAAATCCTGAAAAAATAGCAATTATTAACATAGATTCAAAAGAAGATGAAAGTGTTTTTTCTTTTAGAAGGTCAAAAATTATTAATAACGAAATTAAAATTATTGAAGAAAATGTTATTAAACCTAAAAATCCTAATTCAACTGTTATTCTAAGTAAAATATTATGTGGATCACTAGATACGATAATATCTCTTTGAGGTCTGATAGTTTGTGGATATAAATAAATGTAAGTATCAGGTCCATAACCTATTAATGGTCTAATTGTCTGTAATTTTAACTCTAAACCATTTGGGCTAGGCCAATTTTTTATCAAATCTATTCCTCCTGCCCAAATCTCTATTCTTCCTGAAAATCCTGATCCGCTAACATTAATTCCAGTCTTTTGATTTATTGATAAGTCTAAATTTTCAGAAATACTTCCTATCCTTTCAGTCAATTTGTCTTCAGGTTTCAAGTCTTCTTTTTTTACAGGAATATAATTTATCAATATAGCTATTAAAAAACTTGAAAGAAGTATTGTGATAAATCTAAATATGGATGTGTTAGTTTTTCTTGAGAATAAAATCCAATAGAAAACCACACTAATGAATCCAATGAATATACCTGACCATGGGCCTCTACTTAAAGTTAATCCTAAAACAGATAATTGTATTCCGATAATTAATGAAGAAATTATTAGAAAAATTTTATAATTTAACTTATCTGAGAGCTGGTTTAATATAACTATAGATAGTGGAATAGTCATAATAAGATATGCTCCAAGATATATTGGATTTCCTAAAGTAGAATAAACTCTTCCTTTATTCATCCAAGTGTACCAATCAATGCTATCTGAAAAGAAATGTTGTAAAAGTCCGTAAATACAAACTATAGTGCTACTAGTAATGATTGTAATCAGAATTCTTTTGATTTGATTATTTTCTTTTCCTTGAAAAAATATTGCTAAAAATATTCCCAAATAACTTATTAAAGAAATTAATGTATTGCCTGCCATTCCACTTTCTCTTCCCCAAAAACTTACATATGGGACAATAGATAACCAACTAGATAAAAAATTAGAAAATAAAAATAAAAATATTGCTAAAAATAAAAATAAAACTTTTTTATTTTTTGTGATGGATTCTAAGTAATCTAGTTTTATATTAAATGATAGTTGTAAAGTAATTTTGATTGTTAGCAAAAATATGCTCAGAAAACCAGTAAAATGTAAAATAGATTCTTTAGGTTGTTGATAAAAAGCGAGAAAGTTGTCTGATGCAAAAACTAAAGGAATAGAGAAAATAGCAAATAAATAAACTGTCTCTATAGTTAAATTAAGAAAATTAAAAATTTTATATATTTTTTGTTTTCCCATATTTATATTTTAATATTTTTTTTTCTCTTAATAAATTTGATATTATAGCGAGTTATGTTCGGTAATAATTTTAATCTTATTAATCCTATAGCATTTGTTGATGTTGCATCTACAAGTTTAGAATTGACCAATGCTAGAATTGTTAGAATATCAGTTTTGAAATTCACTGCTAATGGTTCAAAACAGTATAAATCTCATTTAATTAATCCTGAATGTGATATTCCAAAAGATGCTACAAATATTCATTTGATAAAAAATGAAGATGTAAAAGATGCAAAGCCTTTTAATGCTTATGCTAGATCACTTTCAAAGTATTTATCTGGATGTGACTTAATAGGATTTGGCATAAAAAGATATGGGTTACCTTTAATAAGAAAAGAATTTAGGAAATCAAAAATTTATTTTCCTGTTAGGAATAGGATTGTGGTAGATTTAATGCAAATTTATCATCAAGTTGAACCAAGAAATTTTGTGGCTGCATTTAATAGATTTGTTGGTCCTGATTCTCCTGATCAAAGTAATCCTAAAGAAAGAGTTGAAGGAATGAGAGAAATTTTGAAAGGTCAGTTAAGAGACTTCCCAGAAATACCTAGAAACACTAATGAAATTTCTAAATGGATCAAATATTAATATCTTTTCATAAGAAATTTGTTAAATTCTAATTTTTGGGATTCCTTGAAATTCAATTTCTACACAGGGCATTTGATGAAAAATTCGCTTTGCAATCCAGAATGGTCCCCACCAAGGAAGTTTTAACTTTTTGTTTAAATAGATCATTTTAATTGCGAATTGTATAAAAATTCTAGGATAACCAGGTCTCTTAGACCAACGTTCAATATATTTTAAGATATATTGAATTTTTTCTTCTTGGTTTTCTACGATTCTTGCTTTAGATTTAATATCCCACTTAGGTTCAAATTCTACAGTGTGTAGAGTTACATTTTGGTGAGTTTTCATATTTGCAACCCAGTCTCTTTTACCTGGATAACCTGATAGAAAAATCTTTTTATGTCCATCCCAGTAATATGTTAATTCTACAACTCTTAAAATTTTAGTTTTACTGCCTTTTAAAGAGATTCTTATTAAAAAACTTTTGTTTAGAATTTTTTCTAGTTCACTAGGAATTTCTAGCAATTAAACTACTCCATTTTTTAATTCCTGATTTCCTGAACTTAGTAGAGAAAGGTTTTCTAGCAATATGTCTATTATATTTTCTTCGTACATTCTTGTTTCACCAGCACTGTGAGGTGTAATAATAATATTATCCAAATCCCAAAAAGGTGAATTCTCAGACAAAGGATCTTCGTTGAAATGGTCAATTCCAGCGCCTGAAATTTCATGGTTTCTCAATGAATGGAGTAAATCTTGATCATTTACACAACCACCTCTAGCAACATTAATTAGATGAGAAGTTTTTTTCATTTTACTAAGTAAGTTTGAGTCAACTATGGATTTTGTTTCTTGAGTTAATGGACAAGCTAGAACCAGAAAGTCTGTTTTGTGAATTAGATTGTTTAAACTACTAATGGGATGTATTTCATCTGCAGTTCCTTTACCTAATTTTGGGTTTTGTCTTATAGCAATAACATTCATTCCAAATGCTTTTGCGATTTTAGAAATTCTTGAACCTATTTGTCCCAATCCTATTAGAAGCATAGTTTTGTTTTCTAATTCGTCTTCTCGAATAGTTGAATCAGATATCATGGGTCTCCAAAAATGTTTTTTTTGATTATCTCTTCCATGATGGAGTAATCTAGTTAAAGATAAGATCATAGAAATTGCATGTTCACTTACAGCATTTTTATTACAGCCTGAAGCATTAGCGAGTTTAATCCCTCTGGATTTTAATGCTTTAAGGTCGAATTGATCGTATCCAGCTCCTATAGATTGAATGAATTTTAGGTTTTTTGCCTCATCAAGTAAATTGTTATCCCACAATCCTGATATTGTTAAGACTTCAACTTTATTAATATTTGCTTTTAAGCTTTCAAAATCCCAATATTGATTAAACTGTATTCCAGTATTTCTAATTTTAAATGCTTTTTCTAATTCATAGGCTACATGAGCAAAGCAAATACCATTATTGAATGTTTTTATAATTTGTGCATACGATGTTGATTTCATGTGAATGTTGAATCTTTTTTATATATGATTTCTTTTAAAGAACTTAATAATTTTTCTATTTCTTCTTCTAGCATAAAGAATGGAATACTTGCTCTTAGACCTTTGATTGAATCCAAGTTGTATTTTATATCAATATTATATTGAGTTTTTAATTGTTTCCCAATTTTTTCTTCATTGAAGTTTTGAATTTTAAAAGTGACTAAGGGTCCAGAAGCTTGAGATTTATAAGGAGTGAACATTTTTACTTCGGGAATTTTCATTAAACCATCTTTTAACATTTGTGTTAATAATTTTGTTCTATCCCAAATTGAATTAATTCCTTTTTCAGATAAATAATCTAGACTGTATGACCATGTATGAATTAATGGCCAACACCATGGTCCAGATTCGAATTTTTTTGTGTTCTGAGGTATTTTGATCGTTTCATCCTCATGAATTCCAACTCTTCCAGATACTATATCGTGTTGTAGTTTATTTAATGAATTCTTATTAACATATAGAGCTCCAACAGAATATGGGCCAAAGGTCCATTTATAAGAAAGTATACTTGCAAAATCGCAATTCATTTCAGTTACATTTATGGGCATTACTCCTACTGAATGAGCCAAATCAACATAAGTAAGGATAGATAATTTTTTTGCAAAATCGCAAATCTCTTTAGCAGGCAATTTATGACCTGAGTCTGTAGTTACATGACTAAATGCAATTAGTTTTGTTCTTTTAGAGGTTGCATTTTTAAATATTTCAATTTGTTCTGAAATATCTTCAACTAAAGGTACCATTTTTAATTTTAATTTTCTAGAATCTGCAAGCATTTTGCATGGGTTTTCTATTGCAGCTTCATCAATAGTTAAAATTATTTCATCATTTTCATTCCAGTTAATAGAATTGAGAACTTTAAGAAATCCATCACTTACACCCAAAGTTAAAGCTATTTCAGAATATTCAGCTCCAATAAATTTTGCAATATTTTTAACGCTTTCTATTCTTCTAGGATTTTCTATTTCTGGATATAACAAATGCATAGGTCCTTTAATATATAGCTCTTCAAAATATTCATTCTGTTTTTTCATTACAGGTGTTGGGATTGCGCTAACAAAACCATTTTGAAACCATAATCTGTTTTTGATGAGAGGAAAATCTTCTCTGATTTTGTTTATATCTAGATTAGTCATCAGATACTAATTTGTGATTGAATTTTAGAATTTTACCATTCTGAATTACTGAATTAGGATTATTTAAATTCCTGATATTTTGACTTGGATCTTTTTCAAAAGATATAAGGTCTGCATTCAACCCTACTCTAATATTTCCTACCTGATTATTTATTCCTAAGCCTTCAGCATTATTGTTTGTAAGAGATTGAATTCCTTCCCAAGGACTAAAACCTAAATTTTCAACGGTGAACCAAGCAGTAGCTGGAGTGTTATCAAAATGAGCATGAGCCATTCCCACATCCAGTCCTCCTAAAAATCTTACTCCTTTATCATACATATCCAATAGTATTTCTGTTCTTCTATTGTCATGTTCGGGATCTTTTTCACTTACATCACCACTTACATCAGTGGATGTCCAATTTGGCATTTGATAGTCAGGAGCATTTTCTCTACGTAAAAGAGTTACTCCTCCTCCTGGATCAACCCAAATGTTTTTTTCAGCCATTTCTTTTGTGGTTTTTTGATCATAATCTTCCCCATTTTCTGAATTTTCAGAAAGCCAGCTTGAATGAATAATATGTTTTACTCCAGCATCAACACACTGTTTAATAGATTCAGTAGCATGAGCATGTGCTGCTATAGGTATTCCCAATCTCTCTGTTTCTACTACTGCTGCTTTTATAATCTCTGAAGTGTATTGAGCTTTATATCTATTAGATCTAGGAGTAAATCCTCCTCCTGATGCCATAATTTTTATAACTTCTGCTCCTAGTTTGACCTGTTTTCTAATAGCTTTTAAAACTTCTTCTTTAGTATCGGCTTCAGTTGCAAAAAAATGACAATGACCTGCAGTAGTAGTAATTGGTGTTCCACTCAAAATAACTTTTGGACTCTTAATAATATTCGATTCAATAGAATTTTTTATGGAAAAAGCAATTTCATTTTTGCTTCCGAGGTCTCTTAAGGTAGTTACCCCTGAATATAGAGCAGTAGAAAGATTTTTTGCAGCTCTAATTAATAGAGAATCATTATTTTCACTAGTTGCTAATTTGAAAGTGTCTTTTGTTCCAGCACAATGCATATGAGCATGAGTTTCAATTAAGCCAGGTATTAGAAATACTTTACCTAAATTTATTACTTTATGAGTTTGATCTATATCTTTAGGGAGTTTATCCTGATGCAAAATATCCGATATAAGGTTATCTTGCACAATTACAGCATGATTTTTTAACCAACCGGTAGTTTGAGAGTTTGAAACAAAAGAAGATTTAAATACCTTTTTTATTTTTGTTGAGGACATTTTAAGATTTTATTACTTTTTCTATAATTAAATTAGGCACATTCAGGGAACTCTCCATCCCATCTTCCAAAAGGAACATCCACGTCACCACCTTCTTGATTTAATTTGGCCATAATTTTTCTTGTTTCCATCCAAGTGTCTTTCCACTTTTTAGAGTCCCTAAACTCTTTATCAGGATTTTCTTTACTCCTTGCTATAAATCCTGGGAATATTTCTCTACCTGTGTGTTGTCCAATTGGGTTATACCTCAAGTCAAAGCTCCATCTTATATTGTCACTAACATTAGAAAGTGAGCCATGAACAGTTCTTTTATGTAGAAGAACAACTCCTCCTTTTTCCATAGGAACAGGAACTGCTCCATCTGCATCAAAAAGATTTTCAGGGATTTCTCTTACTCCTGGGATTTTGTAATCATTACAATGTGTTAATAATTCTCCTTTATGACTTCCGGGAACTACTTTTAATGGGCCAGATTCTACTGGAGCATCTAACAAAGGGAACCAAACAGTTAACATGTTTGTTTCATCAGCTTCCTCTGTAACTACTCCATGATCTTGGTGCCAAATAGTTGCTCCAAGTATGGATTGACCATGTTCATTTTTGGGAATTTCTCTTTCTGGCGGTTTAATTCTTACATGTTGAACAGGATTTGAATATACTTCTGAACCTATTATAGATTCTACAACGTCTAGAATCTGCTCATTGACCAAAGCATTGAATACAGCTGGTCCAAACCAACAAGGAGTATCTTCTTTTACTCCTTGAAAAGGAAGAGAAAAATCAAAGTAACCTGCATGATTCTCATGTGTTTCTTGCATGATTTTAGTTAATCTTTTACCAAAAGGAAATTCTTCAAATTTTGATGAAATTTTTCCATCTTTGAATAGTTCCTCAGCTAGATTATCAAGCACTCCATGATATTCTTCTATAATAGGATCTGTAACTTTTTCAGGGTCAAATACATTTTTCACTGGAAGGAATCCAAATTCTTCAAAATAATCTAATTGATTTTGTGTTAACTTAGCCATTTAATCCTCTTTTTTTTTTAACTTAGATAATAATTTATTTTTTTGATTTATTTATGTCAATATGTTTCTAAATATGAGCAGGTGTTCCGTCTTCTAAGAAATATTCTTCTCTATGCCAGTAATCATTTGATATATAATCTTTTAGAAATTCCATATTTAAGTCTATTCCCCAACCTGCTCCTTGAGGTAAAGAAAAATAACCTTCTTTTGTTTCAGGAGTGTTGATAACTATATTTTTTTCTATATCAGTTGGTCCTCTGTGTTCCAATATCACGAAGTTTGGCGTAGAAAATGCGAAGTGAATATTTACCATGGTTGCAACAGGACCCATTGGATTATGAGGTGCAATAGATAAATCATTTCCTTCTGCATTGGCAGCAATTTTCTTTAATTCGAGCATTCCTCCAACCAGACATATATCTGGGTTAAAAATATCTACAGCTTTAAGACTGATTAATTGACCTGTCTGCCATTTTGTGAATGTGCATTCTCCTGTTGCTAATGGAACGTGGAATTTTTTTCTCAAATCTGCCATAGCTTGATAATTTTCCATTCTTATAGGGTCTTCTATAAATAAAGGCTTATACGGTCTTACAGTTTCCTCTATTTCTAATGTTTTTGATGGTTCAAAAATTGCAGCATGAGTATCTAATGCTATATCAAAAGAGTAGCCAAATTTTTCTCTAACAATTTTCATTCTTTCTTCTGCAGCTGCCAATGCATCATTCCATAATAGTGATCTGAAGTTAGATGGTAAGGGAGAAGTTTTTATAGCAGTCAAGCCTCTTTCTATAGCTTTTTGAATTGCTTCACATAGTTGTTCAGGAGAATCACCACCAGCACCATCATATCCTCTAACACGATCTCTGAATTGACCTCCTAGTAATTCATAAACAGGGGAATTTACTGATTTTCCTAGAATGTCCCATAGTGTCATCTCAATTGCACTTAATGCTGCCATTCCTGAAGATCCTGGAGGAATTCTAGCTCCTTGATACATTCTAGCCCACAGATATTCTATTCTTCTAGGATCTTGACCAATTAATTGTTCTTCAAAATATTTTACCCAGTGTAAAGTTGCTGAATCTGGTCCCACACAGAATGCTTCTCCAATTCCATAGATGTCATTATCAGTAAATGTTTTCACAAGGATGGTATTTCTTACACCAGTTGAAGAATGGAAACCTTTAACTGTTCCCCGAGCTCCTTTTAAAACATAACATTCTATATGAGTAATTTTCATTTTTGCTCCTTTTTTACATAAATGCTGGTGCACCTTGGCTATCAGTCGGAAAACCTCTGTGCCAAGTACCCGGTGGTGTTGCTTTTACTCTATCAAAATCTATTTCCATTCCTAATCCAGGTTCTTTAGGTAAATCAAAATAGCCATTTTTAGGAACCCAAACGTTTTTTGCATACATAGCACTAAGTTGTTTTTGGTCACTGTGGAATTCAAGTATTTTGAAATTAGGAATATTAGCAGCCAAATGTACAGAAGCTGCAGTTGATATCAAGCCAATTGGATTATGTGGTGCTACAGTCACATAATGCATTTCTGCAATAGATGACATTTTTTTCATTTCTAAAATACCTCCACAAATCAGAACATCTGGCTGGATAATATCTACTGCTCCTAGTTCCATTAATTGCGCAAAAGTTTGAATGCTATACAAACATTCTCCTGTAGCTAATGGGGCATTTAGTTCTCCTCTAAGTCTAGCTGTAGTAGTTAAATTATGGGGAGTAACAGGTTCTTCATAGAAGAGTAATCTATATTGAGATAATTCTCTTACTAATTGATTAGCTTTTACTGCATCCCTAAAGACTGCATGTATATCTATAGCAATTTCTGGCCCATTCCCTACAGCATCCCTTACTGCAGCAAGTCTTTCAGATGATAGCCTTATTACATCATTCCACGGTAAGTTCTGCCAAACTGGGACATAATATTGTTTACTAGCCCTATAATCTGAAGGGCTAAAGTGTTTATTCCCTTCTACTCCAGCAGGAAAGGGGCTCATTTTAAATGCAGTATACCCTTCTTCCATTAGCTTTAATGCATTTTCTTTTAATTCTTCTGGAGTATCCCCTCCAAGGCCATGGTATGCTCGTATTTTATCTCTAACATTTCCTCCTAATAGAGTATGAACTGGGAGTCCTTTAGCCTTTCCTAATATATCCCAAAGAGCTATTTCTATACCTGATAATGCTGCGTAAGAAATGTTGCCTAATACAAACCTCATAGTATTTTTAGCTCTTCTCATAAGCCATTCTATTCTTGTCGGATCTTGCCCTATGAACCATTCTTTCATGTCTTCTAATGCTCCGATTACTCCATTGTCAGGACCTACATTGTAAGGTGCTCCAACTCCTGAAATTCCCTCATCTGTTAAGACTCTTAAGAAAGTATAATTTCTATTTCCTGGATTAGTTATATAAAATTCTATGTCAGTAATTTTCATTTTTATCTCTCAAAAAATTTTTATTTAAGTATTCGGTTATTTAATTCTTTTTCATTGAACTCAATTCCCAGACCCGGCCTATCTTCAATAACTAAGCAACTATTTTTTATTTCTAAGGGGTTTTTAAGAATATCATTTCTCCAAGGAATAACTCCTGGAGACATAAATTCTTGAATAAGAGCGTTAGGAGAAGACGCCATTACATGAGCTGCAGCCATAATTCCAACCGGACCTTTTGTGTTATGAGGTGCTATTTTAACTTGATATGCTTCTGCAATTGAACATACCTTTTTCATTTCAGTAATTCCACCTATATATACGATATCGGGTTGAGCGATATCTACACATTCATTTTCAAAAAATCTGTTAAATTGTTTCTTTGATGTCAATCTTTCTGAGCCTGCTATTGGTACTGATGTTGATTTTCGAATATGTGAATATGCCTTTATATCTTCAGGTCCTGTAGGCTCTTCTAGGAATAAAAGATTATATGGTTCAATTGTTTTGGCTACTTTTATCGCTGATGAAGGGTCAAAAATTCCGTGAGGATCATCCATTAATATAATTTCTTCCCCAATTTCCTTTCTTAAAATTTTGTATTTTTCTTCTATTTCATCAAGTTGTTTTTTAGAAACATCTGGTCCTAGATTTTCATGCATTGTTATTCCAGACTTTAAAGCATTAAAACCATGAGACAAAGTACTTTTTGCACTTTTGATCATGCTATTAATATCTGAACAAGAAAAATGAGAATAAATAGGCACTTCTGCATTTCTTGGTCCTCCAAGCAATGCACATACAGGAGAATCCAAAATTTTTCCTTTTATATCCCACAAAGCTTGATCAATTCCACTGATAGCACTTGTAAACATTATTCCGCCAGTTCTATATCCAGTTCTAGCTCCTGTATATAAAATCTTGTAAATTTCTTCAGTATTCCATATATCCTTACCGATAATGAATTCTTTAAGGTCATTAATCATTTCTGCTACTACAGTTTCTTTGTGGCTATAAGTAGCTTCCCCGTAACCAGTGATTCCTTGATCAGTATGAATATTTACTATAGTCCATTTACGGCCACAGTCAGATGGAACTAGTTTAACTGTAATGTCTATGATTCGTGCTTTTGTTTTATCCATATTAGTCAAGTTGAGTTAATCGAGGATCTAATCTATCTCTTAACCAATCTCCAAAGAAACTTAGTGAAATAATCAATAGCATTATAGATACTCCGGGAACTACTGTAGACCACCAAGCAGAGTCAACATAAGCTCTACCTTCAGAAATCATTAATCCCCATGCAGGAGTAGGAGACGGGATTCCTGCTCCAAGAAAGCTTAGAGAAGCTTCAGAAAGAATTAGTGAACCTACCCTAAGACTAGCAATTACTACAACTGTATTTATTACACCAGGGAAAATATGAGTCATGATAATCCTAAAATTTGAAGCACCAGCAATTCGAGAATATAGAACATAATCTCTTTCCCTTAAAGTTAGTACCTCGGCACGAACATTTCGTACAGTGGCACTCCATGCCACCAGAGCCAGCAGAATTACAACAAGGGCGAAACTAGAACCAAATATGATAACTGCTACCATTGCGATGAGTAGGAATGGTAGAGCATACCACACATCTAGGAAACGAAGTATGATTTCATCAACGTGTCCTCCAAAATATCCTGCAATTAATGCTAAAGTAGTACCTATAGTTATTCCTGTAACAAGTGCTGTTCCTCCTGTGATTAAAGATAATCTAGCTCCATGAATAGTCCTGCTTAGAACATCTCTACCCATATGATCTCCCCCTAAAAGATATTTTGGAGCTTTAGGGTTTTCTGCATACCATTGTTTATCCCATAAATATCCAGGTGCATTTCTAGATCTTAAGTTTTGTTTTATTGGATCATGGGGGGAGATTAAATCTGCAAAAATCCCAGTGAAAAACAAAAGAATGATTAAAACAACAGAAATTATCGGGTATCGTCTTAGAAGCCTCCAAATTTCTGAAAGATAGAATAAAGGAAGTTTCAAAATTTTTAATATTGAAGAAATATTTTTCATTTTACTATGAGTATCTTATTCTAGGATCTATAAATGCATAGGCTATATCTGTAAGGAAATTAACTATAGCAAAGATAATAGCAAAGAATAGGACTGTTGCTGTAAGAACAGGGAAATCATTATTTCCTATTGCATCAACTCCAATTCTTCCTAATCCAGGCCAAGCAAAAATAGATTCTGTAACTATTACTCCTGTGATAAAACTTACCATTAGAAGAGGTGCTATTGTTAATGGAGGAATTAAAGCATTTTTAAAAGCATGTTTCCAGATTACTACGTTGTTTGAAACTCCTTTTGCACGTGCTAGTTTAACATATTCAGAGTCTAAAACTTCTAACATGGCTGAGCGAGTAATTCTTAGATATCCTGCAGCTGCCCCTATACCCAAAGTAAATGAGGGCAATACATAATATGATAGGTTTTTCCATTGCCACCAATGTCCATCAAAATTTCCTCTTGTACCAGCCGGTAGCCATCCTAAATTAACTGCAAAAATAAGAATTAATATAATTGCTAACCAAAAAGTTGGCATAGAAACACCTAAGAGAGCTATAGTCCTAGCAATGTAGTCCCATACCGTACCTCTTTTAACTGCAGATAATATCCCTAGAGGAATTCCTAGTCCTGTTGCAAATACCCAAGAGATAATTCCTAGAGATACTGTTGACCATAACAATTCTCTAAACAAATCAAGTACAGGACGTTCATCTAGAAGAGTTTTTCCTAAATCTCCTTTCAAAGTTCTGCCAAGATACATCAAATACTGAACATGGAATGGTTTATCTAGTCCTAGTTTTTTTCCTAAAGCTTCCCATTGCTCTTCAGTATTTCCATATCCTCCTGGCTTTGCATAAAGAAGTCTTGGATCTCCAGACATTCTAGATAAACCAAAAACTAAGAATGTAGCTGCAATTACAGAAATGATTGCATATATAAATCTTCTGAAAATGAAATTACGCATTCAATGATTTTTAAATTATATTTATAAACAAAACACTTGAAGAAAATATAATTAATAAAAAAATCTAAGTCAATACTAATTTTGTTAAAAGCGAAAATAATTGATTTTATTACGAAAAAATATAATTTCATTACTAAATTTTTAGGAAAAGTTTATTTTATGTTGTTTATGTTTAAATTTTTCTTCTTTAAACTTGACAACTTGATCAAGTATAATTAACCTAGGCTCAAATATAAGAGCAGGTATAATTTATTGCTTGCTTTTTTGTATTTATAATTATTATTAAAATCTAAGTTGAAATCGTTTATAACTTAGTGGAAATAAATAAACTAAAATAGGGTATAGGAGAAATCATGAATAAAAAAATGATTGTACTTTTAGGCTTAACGCCGGCTCTTCTTTTTGCAATTGCATGTGCTGGAGAAACAGTTGTAGAGACTGTTGAGGTTGAAAAAATTGTAGTGCAAGAAAAAGAAGTGGTTAAAGAAGTACCTGTGGAAGTTGTAGTTGAGAAAGAAGTTATTAAAGAAAAAATTGTTGAAGTACAAGCTGAAAAAGCACCAATTGTTGCTGCGAAAGAAGCTGATACGTCTAACATCTCAATTCCTACTAGTAAACAATCTGGTGGAGTTGTTCATTTTGGAACTAAGAGCGTAGGCCCTGCTCCAGGATTGAACAGAGCTCAATCTCCAGAAATGTTAATGTGGATGAGTGTTTCTGAATTACTTTTCAGACCAGGTGCTCCTGGATCTGCAGAAGCTAAAGAGTTAGTAAAACCTTGGTTAGCTAAATCTTGGGAAATGTCAGATGACTTCATGACTGCTACAGTAAAGATACAAGAGGGTGTTCCTTTCCATGGTGGAAATGGCACATTATCTGCTTGTGATATAGCTTGGAGCTTGAATGATACTAATGGAAAAACTACTCCAACAAGTATTCACGGACAGGCTGGTGACTTTGCTGCTTTCATGGATGAAGCAGAATGTACTGATGACTCTACACTTGTATTGAATTTCTCTGCTGTAGAATCTCGATGGCAGACAATGTTATTCAATGGTGGTGGAGATGGATTCAATGTGTTCTCTAAGAAACTTTATGATGAAAAAGGTGAAGATTGGATGCGTGATAACATCGTTAGTACCGGTCCATTCTCAGTTGGAAAGTGGTTAGTTAATGACAGAGCTGAATTAAATGCAGTTAAAGATCATTGGCTTAACCCTCCAAAAATAGAAAAATTAGTAATGGTTGCAGTTCCAGAAGGTTCTACTAGAAAAGCTATGATGACTACTGGTGAACTAGATATTGCTGACTTAGATCTTAGGGATACTATTCCTTTGCTTAAGGCTGGATTTGGTCAAAGTTCTGGACAGAGACAATCAGGTGTTACGCTTCACTTGGCTGGAAACTATTGGGAAGAAAAACATGCTCAGACAGGAGAGGTATATCCTCACCCTACTATGATTCATGATATTCCTTGGATAGGTAACCCATTCAAACCTAATGATGGAAA
>CEUY01019779.1_pt1 | contig 19423 bp, 10 predicted proteins | sample 361481 | NCBI WGS metagenome assembly CEUY01 (sample SAMEA2622737, study PRJEB7988) | marine metagenome | isolation source: saline water (ENVO:00002010), including
CTCGATGAGCTTTATCGTGAGTGGCGGAGGTATGCGAACAGGTCAGGTAATCGGTGCCACCAACACCCGTGGTGAAGAACCGGTCAGTCGACCACTATCGCCCAATGATTTGTGGGCCAGTGTCTATAAGCACCTCGGTATTAACTTTCACGATTCCTATCCGGACTTTGGTGGACGTCCAATGCCGATTCTCCCGTTTGGAGATTGCATCGATGAGCTGGATCCGGTCGCTTAATGACTTCTTATTGAAGTGAATCAAGGTAAGTCAGTAAATCAGCCATCTGTTGTTTACTGATCTGCTTTTCCAGTCCTTCAGGCATGAACGACAGGCCAGTGCTTTTAAACAGGTCGATGTCAGCTCGAAGAATCGTCGTTGAAGTACCATCCGGTTTTTGAACAGTAATGCTATTCGCACTTTCTTCGGCGATCATTCCGGTTGTACTACGACCGTCAAAGTCGACGATAACGTAAGTGAGATACTTTGGTTTGACCTCCCGATTTGGATCCAGCACATTGAGCAGCACAGAATCCAGGCCACGATTACGGATGCCATTTAAGTCGGCTCCTACCTGATTCCCGACGTTTTCGAGACGATGGCAGGCAGAGCAGTGTTTCTTAAACAGAGCCTTCCCCATCTCGGCATCTCCTTCCAGGGCCAGAACAGTCTGATAATCTTTGATGACCATCTGGCGGGCAGTATTGCCTGAATTGGCGAATAACTCATTGACTCGGGTTGCCACCTTTTCATTTGGATGAGCTTTCAATAGTACGACTCGCGCAGGATCAAGATCTCCCCGTCCCACGCGGTTCGCTTCGATGGCATCTAACAAAGCCAAAGTCCACTCTGTTCTTGAAAGTAGCACTTCTGCAGCTCTCATGCGTAAAGATGGTCCTAGCATCTGCCAGCGGGACAACAGAATTTGAGCGACTTCGCTATCGGTGTATTCTCCCAGTGTTTCGACTGCAACGGCTTTGACTTCGAAGGATTCGTTCACCGACAACAGTTCGTCGAGAAGGTCACCGGTTCGTTCGAAGTCGGCTAATTGCAGGCTTTCAATGGCTTTGATTCTTGCAGCTTGCTCCAGCTCGGCATTGCTTGCCGAAGCGATCGCAGATTCCACGAGTTTCATCAGAACATCACTCGCTTTGCCGCTGGTTAACGCCAGTAAAGCATCGCGTTGTTCACCCTGGACTTTGCTCACTAAGGCTTCAATGAGTGGAGTCGCCAGATCGGCATTTGATTCAATCGTTTTGATAACGGCTGTAACTTCATGGGGTCGGTTGCGGATTCCAATCTGGCTACATAATTCTTTAAGAAATGCCAGGCCGGCGGCTTCTGATGTGAAGTTCGAGTCGCTTGCCAGTTGAGTGAGTACTTTATCTGCTCCACGCCCAAGTGAACTTAAGATGGCTAACTGCATCCAGGTTTCACCAACATCGCTTTGTGCCAGTTTGGTTAACGTCGTATTACGTGAAGCAGCCTGTGCGTTTCCGATGGAGAAGGCTAACTGATAGCGGATTCGGATATCAGTATCATCTGCCATCGCATTCATCTGATGTAATACTCCGGGAGCCTGATTGCAAATCGACTCAGCTACACGTAAGGCATGCCATCTCACAATCGGAGCGGAATCCTGAAGTCCCTTAAGGACACTATTTTCATCTAAGGCATCCAGTCCCTGTAAACCGTAGAGTGCCAGAAATCGACCTTCTGAAGTCTTCCCTTCCTGGACGAGTTTTCGCAAAGCGGAAACAGCCGCAAGATCCTGACGAGTGTAGATGAGTCGTGCAGCAGTGTCCCGATGCCAACCATTGGTATGGTCGAGCAATTGGACAAGCTCAAGCGTAGTCGCTTTGGATAGTGGAGTAATCTTTGATGAGTTAAATCCTTTAGGAGCAATACGGAAAATGCGCCCCTGGTTGTTACCACTAATGGGATCTAAATGATTCATGAATTCAGGTGGCAAGAATGCGGCACCTTCGATGAGTTCCCGGGAAATATCCAGTACATAAAGAGTACCGTCCGGAGCATTCATGAACTGGACCGGACGAAACCAAAGGTCTTTCGAGGCCAGAAATTCCTTGCCTTCATCTGCTCGTTCAGCAATCAAACGTAAGCCATCGGATTTTACGTTGGCTCGATATATTAAGTTATTGGCGACGTCACCCACAATTAAATTACCATGCATTTCTTTCGGCCAGGCATCACCTCGATAGATCGTAATCCCGGTCGCTCCGGTGAAGAATCCAAAGGGTTTACCACCTTCATCGGAACCACGAAATTGTTTCGTGCGACGTAGCATCGTGCGTAGCTCTCGCCATGGTTCCGCTTCGCTGATTCTGAATAGATGCGTAAACTTTCCATCAGGTGCAATCGAAGTGGCAGCCTTCGTTGCCTGCATGACCGGGTTTCGAGCCAGATAGCGATCATCATACATCAACGTTTCAGCAGGCACGCTGTTTTGACAAACGTACTTCCGGCCCCAGTTATCCATACTCATACCATGCTGGCCACCGCCGCTGGTTAATTCGAAAGTTGAAAGATCTCGAGGGTCGAATATCATCCCCCGACCACGTACAGAAACAGGATCACTTTCCTGGTCACTGAATTGCACTTCTCCACCGGAAAGATTCGTTGATAAATGAATCCGGTTGTCGGGCCCCCAGCGGAATGAATTTAGATGTGCCTCGCCAGCCAGGTCGCTACCGAATCCGGACATGACGATACGGCTCTCGTCAGCAATTCCGTCTCCATCATTATCTTTGGCATAGTGAATATTAGGAGCGGATCCGATGAACACTCCGCCGTCCCAACACAAGACTGCTGTGGGATAGGGAATGTCTGCTAGAAAGATTGTTGCCTTATCGTATCTGCCGTCTCCATCGGTATCGATGAGTTGTTTAATCGCCCCTTTTTGCCCCGGGTCTTCTTTTGCTGCATACGCGTTGTATTCGGGGAGTTCACAAACGTACATTCGTCCGTCTTCATCGATGTCGATTGCTCCGGGATCCCGAATGAGAGGTTCGGTTGCCACGATTTGGATTTCAAATTTTGGATGGGCAACCATTTTTTCGCGAGATTGTTCAGGAGTGGATGCCGGTAAGCGTGGCATCTTACTGGCCAATTCATCAATCTTCTTACTGATTTCATCTGGATCAGGTTTATCCGCGGGATCCTGCGACCAGATGGCCGAGGATAGAAGAATGGAAGCGACAAGTGTTATAAGAAGAGCAATCGTTCGCATAATTAATACTATTGGTAGTTGAGTTATTTAAGTTCTTTGCTTTGCTTAATAAAAGCAATGACATCGGCCAGATCCTGCTTGGACAATTCCTTTTCAAGCCCCACAGGCATTAAGGAAACACCACTAGAGATCAATTCATCGATATTACTTCGTAATACGACGTCCTGCTTTCCCTCCGCTCGTTTTAGAGTGATGCTGGTGGCTGTTTCGGAGGCAATAATACCAGTCAAAACTTTACCTTGTAAGGTGATGACCGTGTAAACATTGAAGTTTGGCTGTGCCTCACGATTCGGATCTAAAATCGAGATTAATAAGTCGGCCGCAGATTTATTTTTAACGCTCGCAAGATTCGGAGCGACTTGAGTGCCAAGGTCTCCGGCTTGATGGCATAACGAGCATTTTTTGCGAAACACTTCGCGGCCTTGTGTCGGTCGGCCAGACAGCTCCAGAACTGACTGGTGTGCCTGCACGACTGCTGCCCGGTCGGTGTTCGCTTCATTACCAAACAGTTTTTGGCTGCGCGACTGGATCGCTTTGTTTGGATGCTGGAGCAATAACTGCTTTTTGTCACGCTCGATTTCGACTCGTTGAATGACACCAGCTTCAATCGAAGCGAGAATCGTCTCAGCATTGTTTGTCGATTGCAGAAGTACATCGATAACCTCTCTTCGAACCAAAGGGCTGTAACCCTTCCAGCGAAGCAGCAATCCTTCACTGAGGTCGCCCGAGTTAATGGCTCCCAACGTCTGGACGACCTGCAATTGGATTGTTTGTGGAGTTTGCGGGGTGAGTAATGTTTGCAACACCTGAGGTGTTGAAGAGGTATGAGAAAAAGCCAGCAGTTGCATGGCCGAGATCCGATTTGGCAATGCGGCTTTCGAGTCTTTGGCGATCGCTTCAGCAGACGTAAAGAGTACAGCGAGGTTATCCGCTAGATTGTCCGGAGCCTTCTCGGAAGTGATCAATGCGCGAAGCGTTGTGCCTCGGCGGCTTAATCCTTCGCCCAGACCGCGTAGGACGGTTTGCTGTACGCCGGTGGGAAGTTCTGAAATCCCCTGAAGTACATGGTAAGTGGAACCGTCTGATTTATCGGAACCAACAAGGATCGCCGATTGTAAGGCAATAGAGTTTAACTGTGGATTTTGCTGTCCTCGTTGTACCAGCGCCAAAGTGAATTGGTCAGCAAATTCACCGACAGACGATAACAACGCGGTTTTGATTTCAGGTGTGGACTTGCTGTCCAGTGCCAGATCAAGCAGTCCGTTCATGGCCTCAGTTGGTTTGGCTGCTCCCAAAGAATAGGCAATTTGTATGCGTACATGTTCACTCGCATGTGAAGTGTACTGACTGATTTCGCGAACGAGGCTGACATTGTCATGTAGAAATCGTTCCGAGAGTCTGATTGCATGAGCTTTGACCCTTGGATGTTCGTCTTGTAAACCTGCCAGGATGTGTTCGGGGGTCAGCAGGTCTAGCCCATCGAGTGTGTATAACCCGTGCAGGCGGCCGACTGAGGACGATCCTTTGAGGAGCATATTATTCAGAGCGCTTTGAACAGTCTTGTCATCTCGTTCGACCAGCAGTCGTTGTGCTGTATCACGATTCCAGCCATTGGATGATGACAACTCGTTCACCAACTCAGCATTGGTCATAGCATCAAGATTGACTGGTTTGCGAATGTTCATGTCTTCACGAACAACCCGATAGATTCGCCCTCGGTCTTTACCACTCGTTAGATGCAGAAATTTTTTGATCTCCTGAGGAATGGAATAGGGATGCTCAACTGTTTCCCGATACATATCCAGCACGTAGAGGGTACCGTCCGGAGCGTTTAGGAAATTGACCGGGCGAAACCAGTTGTCTTTAGATTGAATAAACTCCACGCCTTCATCAGCTCGCTTACTGGTATAGATATGCCCGTTGGAATTCACATTCTTTCGATGGACCAGATTACCACCGACATCTCCAACGAAAGCATCGCCAAGGTATTTGGCCGGATAGGCGTCGCCGGAATACAGAGTGATACCAGTTGCCGACGTAAAGAATCCGACAGGGTATTCGGTCGGGACGACACCAGCAGGTTTGGACGGATCGAGAGGAATGAATTCCCAGCCACCATCATCGTTGATGACTAAGCGATAGCCTTTATCTAAAGCACGCCATTTTTGACGCACAATACGCCACGGTTCGGGGGGACTTAATCGGAAGACTCGAGCACTGGCGCCGTCGGTGGCGATACTTCGAATCATCCCGGAAGCAACCAGATAGGGATTTCGAGTAATGTAATGTTGCGGATGGACGATTTGTTGCATGTGGTTGCTGTTACTGCAGACAAAGCGAGTTCCCCAGATATCACGTGAATGGCCAAATTGCACTCCCCCGGTTGCCAGTTCAAATTCTTCGGTCCGTGGGTCGAAGCGTAGGTCAGCACCGCTCACGGGAAAAAGTGGGTCACCGCGATGCAGCAACGTTTTGGGATTCCTTCCAGCTGCGAAGTAGATCTTGTTATCCAGCCCCCAAATTAAACCATTGGCAACCGACTGCACATTATTTCGACCAAACCCTTCCAGAACGATCTCTCGAACATCGGCTTGATTGTCTCCGTCAGTATCCTTGAGGTAATACAGATACTTTGGTGCCATGACAAAGATCCCTCCGTCATAAGGCAGAACGGATGTTGGCCAACTCAGTTTGTCAGCGAACACGAAACTCCGATCCATCGTGCCGTCGCCATCCGTGTCCTCCAACATACGGATAATCCCGGCATCTTTGAGTCCACCACCGTCGGGATTAAGCTGAGTGGGCTCCTGAGAGAAAGGGTAACCGTGCATTTCGGCGACGAACATCCGGCCCTGAGCATCAAAACAGGCTGCTACAGGATCTGAGACCAGTGGCTCGGCTGCAACTAATTCCAGGCCAAAACCATCAGCGACCTTGAAAGTGGATAGCACATCTTTTACCTCTGTATGAGGGATGCGAGGCATATCCGCTTCCGTGACGACACGTTCATCCTGTGCGGTAGCCATAGTGATAGGTAAGGCAAGGAGCAATTGTGCGATTGCCAGAGTGCGAATCAGAGATGTCATGAATTTAGACGCCTAAAAGTTTCTTAATGCCAGCGGTCATTACGTCGTCGACCGATGGTTCACAAAATGCAACGCGCACTTCATACCCCTGAGCGGGATACTCCTCTTTAACAGGTAGATACCACGGGCCCCCGTCTCCGTAGGCAGCCGTTGCGACGAATGTATCCGGAGCTAGCTTTTGAGCTCGCAGTTGATATTCGATGAAAGATTCGGCAGGTAAATGAATGGTTGAGATGTCATTGATGCCCAGTGAGCTGAGAATGATGGGCTGTTTTCGCTCAACACGATTTAGCCAGGCCAGCATATACGATGGGCGATTTCTACTTACAACAGCTCCTTCTTTGTTGGAGATGACTTTCATCAAATCTTCTTTGTTGAAAGAGCTACGGACTTCAGGCAGCATTTCGATGCTTCGCCAGCTAACCGATTTCACGCTTGAAATTTCTGTATTCTCAAGAGCCCTGGTCATACCGTCGTAGATGCGTTGAGCGAGGACAGGACGAACCGGGTGACTTCCATCGTTGTATTTTCCTGCTGAGACATTGCCAGCTGCTCCGGTGAAATAGATGTGATGGCAACTCGCGTCTTCCTGTTGCAGGCGTTTGCGGGCGATTCCGACAAAATCGCTTGTCACTAGACCATCACCGTAATAACTCATAGGGTGAGTGGCATAATAGTGAATGGCGGCCACTCGATTTTTCCCGTTATAGAACGAAATAGCCTTTAGCATTGGATCGATCGTACCCTCGGTCATCGCCCGAATTTTAGGATCTTTACAGCTGCTGCCACGCATCGCTTTGATGACTCCATTTTCGTCACGATAAATACGACGATTGGATGCCACCTTTTCAACTTTGGCTTCCCCTTTACCAACGTGCGTAACAGGGACGGCAGCTTTTAGACTGTCTTTGGCCGACTCAGCAATGCGATCGATACAGTCATGTAGATAATCTTCAAGAACGATATGAGGAAGATCGCCCTGAGCGTCTACGATGGCCTGTGCTTCTAAGCATGCGAATGGAGCGTTGTGTTGATGGACACAGTGGATCGCAACTCTCTCAGGTGTCGTTCCTACAGCCTCAGCGATTTTTGTTCTCCAGAGCAGGTGAGCTCCATTAGACAAGGCTGTCCAGTCGATCGCCATCACTACCATCGGTTTGCCGGCTCCCTGTAACACAATACCATGAGCATCCAGCGAATCGGTTACATCGACGACCGGAGTGATCCAACCTCCACAAAGTGAATGACCTTTGGGAGGAGTGATGTCTACGGTGAAGTTGGAAAGCGAGAGAGAAACATTGGTGCGTTCTTCAGCCTTGAGTGAATCAGGCAACAGGCTCCAAAGCGTGGCCGCAGCCAGCGATTGTTGAAGAAACTCTCGACGTTGTGGTGAATTGTGCATAGTTCAGCCTCCAATGATCAGAATGGAATACTGTCTATTCTACTTCAGGGAGTGTGCCAATTCAGCGGTTTATAGCATCGGGTTCACAATCTAGTTTTTTGGTTAAATAACGCTGGTGAAATCGCTTGATCGCTTCCGCCGTGTCAATCGCCGTTTTCAGATAGATTTCTTTATTGGCTCGAAACGAATATCCAAATTCAAGCTGGATCGCATTGAGTCCGTAGGGGTACCCGTATGTTGCTGTAATGAAGCCTCCTCCGAATGGCCCTTCACTTGCATCCATCCCCTGAGGGTGAGTGGCATAATCCAATAAATTGAATGTGTGCATGAGGCTGTCCTTACCTTCAACCACATCCCAGCCAAAATCATCCACGAGTCCCCCTAAAGTGGTTCCTCGGCGTGTCCCTCGCCAAACCACGTCAGGCAGACGACTTTGACCGTGGACATCAATGAGAAGGCCGGTTTTATACTGGCAAGTTATTTCTAAAATGGCATGCTGTAGAGCTTGGTGGTAGGCAGTGTAGACGGCTTTCGCCTTATCATGCTCCAACGCATTTTCCAGAGAGCGGTTGGCATCCAGATACGAGCGATGGAATTTAGCGGCGATAAGCCATGGCTTGCCGTTGAGCTTCTTTTCGAGCTGTTCCGTGATAGTTGAGGCCAGTTGGTATGTGTTCGTGTCAGACTTGATAGCAAACTTTGGTGTTGATTCGTTATTGCGTTTGGGGACACCGGGGATCGCCTCCCTTCCACCATGCGGGGCTGAAATGATAATCGGCAGATCTCCCCGAATAACCGTGACCAGTTCGGAAGTTGGATAGAGTAATTTAGGAGGAAGTTTTCTGTCGCCGAGGATTCGAATCTTATCCACAGCAGGGATAGATGAATCGATGCTGACTGCGATTTGCTGTTCTGGACAGAGTGTGATGAGAGTGACCTTTTGATCACCATGAATTATTCTCGTGGAACGAGCGACTGCGATAATCGATTGTTGCTGTTTGTCGTTTTCTATCACGATTTCACTTTTGGCAAGATTGACAGATATCAATTTGCCTGTGAACACCTGATTTTCATTGGCGACGACCAACCTTGTGGCGAGCAGTAGAAATAAAATCAGTATTCGCTTGAGCAGTAACGTTCGTAGCATTTGCAATTGCCAGTTCTTCTGTAAATCGACGTTGAGGTAAAGCATACCTAGTTTAGTATCTTGCTGAAGTTTTTGCCGACCACTTTGAGCAATCGTGATAATCAAAACTCCTTACTTACCTGCTGTTACTCACCATCTTCCTGATTGCTATTTTGCTACTCCCCACCACACTACGTAGAAACAAATAAACCCTCCTTCGCTAAAATGCAGTTTAGTCGCCATAATCTGAAGGACGACGGCGTCCCAATGCTTACGATATAAAATTGCGAAGGCCGGACGGCCGAAGTCTGATTATTGATTCCGGGAAAGCGTTTTGCAGATCTTTCGACCGACTTTGCAAAATAAACTAAACACCTCGGGGGCCGGATGTAACGGTACAATTGGTATTTCGAACGGTGAGAATGGAGAGTTTGATGAGAGCGGTGAGAGCATTGATTCTGTTGGTTTGTCTTAGCAGTGCCACGTCGGCTCAGCAAAAAGTCGATGAGTTCACTCAACAAAAGCAGCCTAAAACCAAGACAGGAATCGGAAAAGTAAAACTGACTGGCACGCAAGTGACAGACGTTGAATACGCTTCGGTCGGAGAGCATAAGCTTTTGCTCGACCTCTACCTCCCCAAAAACCCACAAGGCTCTCCCTTGGTCGTTTGGATTCATGGTGGCGGTTGGTATCAACACAGCAAATCCAAGATCTTTATCTCCTGGCTCTCAAATTATGGTTTCACAGTCGCCAGCATCAATTACCGTCTGGTTGACGTTGCCACATGGCCCGCCCAACTCCACGATTGTAAAGGCGCCGTCCGCTGGCTACGCGCTCATGCCGACCAATACGGATACAATGCTGAACGAATTGTAATTAGCGGAGCGAGTGCCGGAGGTCATCTGGCAGCGCTTATGGGCACGACCGGCGGAGTCAGGAGTCTGGAAGGCGACGTGGGGGGCAATCTTGATCAATCATCCAGGGTTCAGGCCGTGGTTGATTATTACGGGGCAACCGACTTCATTCTTCGCAGTAAAACACAGCCATCTCGAGCTAATAAGGAAGGCTCGGTTGTTTACAACCTATTAGGGGGCGGAGCTGACCAACTCAAGAGAATCGCCAGGCAAGCTTCAGCTAAGTACCATGTAACCAAGGACGATCCACCCATGCTGGTCTTTCATGGTGAACAGGACAATACAGTTCTGATCGATCAGTCCGAAGCAATCGTGAAAGCCTACCAGGAAGCGGGGCTCCCGATTACATTCCATCGAATACCAACAGGTTCTCATGGCGGCTTTGTTTACTATTCAGGCAAAAATGCTCAGCATCTGTACTGGTTTGCCAGAAAGTATACCTCGCTCCCTAAGTAGTAATTATTACCTAGCCAAAGAATTACGATCCGATCTTAGAGAACTCGTTGGACTCGGGAAGTCACTTCGTCGTAAACAGCAGCTGGCAACGGCCCTTTTCGGATGCTTGTAACGTTCTCATCCAGATGACTGTCGTTACACGTTCCGACGATCGTGGTATCACACCCCGGATGACTGATGGTATATCTCAAAATCAATTCTGCTCTGCTCATCTCATCATTTAACAACTCATCAAGCTGAGCCTGAGACCAGACGTCGAACAATGCCGGGCGATCAATCTCGGCATCCGGTCCACCATGAGCAATGCCTCCGCGGATAATGATTCCCGCGCCGGTTTCCTTCGCTCGGGAAATCCATTCATGATGTTTTGGAGCCAAACAGGAATATGGTATTTGGAATGTATCGAACACTCCCAACTCAATCATGCCGGGCAAATGGGGTAAGGAACTGGATGAACCGAGATAGCGAATCAGACCCTGGGATTTGAAATCCAACAGAGTTTCAATCAGCCCGGCCTGTTCAATCGTTTCGGCATCACCTCCATGGAATTGCAGCAAGTCTATATAATCCGTTTGCATGCGTTTGAGACTGGTCTCGATATTCCGTTGCAGTACATCCTTCGTCCAGGTATGCAGGACTTCCAGATGGTCTTCGTGCTGGACATAATCGCAACCACATTTGGTCGCCAGATAGTACTCGTTTCGCCGTGAGCTGATGAATCGGCCAATACGTTCTTCACTCACTCCATAATCCGGCGAAGTATCAATAAAGTTGATACCCTGATCCAGCACACGATTTAGAAAGGCGTCGGCAGCCTGATCATCGACAACCCGGACACCCCAGGTGGCGGGCCCTCGCAAACCCATACTGCCGTAACCAAGCTGCGTAACAGCAAGATTAGTTCGACCAAGAGTTCGTGTAGGTAACATGCAACTGCTCCTTTATCGAGACTGTTTCAGGACTACCTTAGGACAGTTTGAGGATTAGGACAAACTTGCCAAAGCGTCATTCAAAGTGGCACTCGGTCGCATAGCCGCTGCGGCCTGTTCATCACATGGGTGGTAGTAGCCGGAGATGTCCATCGGGCGTCCCTGAACTGCGTTTAGTTCGTCCACGATCGTTTGTTCATGCTCCGTAAGCGTTTGAGCTAACGGAGTAAACTCAGCCTTCAAATCTTCGCAACAATCCTGAGCCGCTAATGCCTGAGCCCAATACAGAGCGAGGTAGAAGTGGCTACCACGGTTATCGAGCTCATTGACCTTGCGTGAGGGTGACTTGTTACTCAACAAATACTGACTTGTCGCTTTATCTAATGCCTGAGCAACCACGTTGAGCTTCTCATTGGATTGCTTCTCTGCAACTTCTTCCAGTGATACACCTAAGGCCAGAAATTCCCCCAGCGAATCCCATCGCAGATGGTTTTCTTCCATAAACTGTTGCACATGCTTGGGTGCCGATCCACCCGCTCCGGTTTCATATAACCCACCTCCATTGAGAAGCGGAACGATGGAGAGCATTTTTGCACTGGTTCCCAATTCCAGAATCGGAAACAGGTCAGTGAGATAATCCCGCAGAACGTTGCCGGTTACTGAGATGGTGTCGAGTCCGTCTTTACATCGCTGGCAAGTCTCATTCATGGCATCAACGGTCGAAAGCACAACCACCTCCAGACCATCCGTATCATGGTCAGGAAGGTATTGCTCGACCTTCTTAATGAGGTTGGCATCATGAGCACGGGCGTTGTCGAGCCAGAAGATGGCTTTGGAGCCGGTTGCTCGAGCTCGGTTTACGGCCAGCTTCACCCAGTCCCTGATCGGTTCGTCCTTGGTTTGACACATTCTCCAGATATCGCCCTGTTCCACAGCGTGCTGCATTAAGACGTTTCCATCAGCAGCTTTGACCGAGACAGTGCCTGCTGTTGAGAGTTCAAAGGTTTTGTCATGAGAACCGTATTCTTCAGCTTTACGAGCCATCAGTCCAACATTGGAGACATTCCCCATCGTGGGAACATCAAAGGCGCCGTTGGTTTTACAGAAATCGAAGACCGCCTGATACATACGGGCATAGCTACGGTCGGGGATGATCGCTTTTGTATCGTGTAATTCACCATCAGGTCCCCACATTTTCCCCGAGCTTCTCAGGCAGGCAGGCACAGAGGCGTCAATAATGACGTCACTTGGTACGTGTAGATTGGTGATGCCTTTGTCCGAATTCACCATAGCCAGACGAGGCTGATTTTCATAAACCGCATCCATGTCGGCCAGGATGGCGGTTTGTTGGTCTTCAGGTAACTCCTGAATCTTGTTGTAGAGATCTCCAATTCCGTTGTTCGTATCTACGCCCAGTTCTTCCAGAACCTCTGCATGTTTATCAAACACGTCCGCATAGAAAACACTGACGACATGGCCGAAAATCTTCGGATCGGACACTTTCATCATCGTGGCTTTCATATGTAGAGAAAGCAAAACGTCTTGTTCTTTGGCTTCCGCAATCGCTGATTTGATAAACGACCGCAATGCTTTTTTGCTCATCACAGCTGAATCAATGACTTCACCTGCTTCGAGTGTCAGGCCTGATTTGAGCACAGTCGTTTCACCAGCGTCCGTTGTGAGCTCAATACTGACTGTTCCTGCAGCATCCATGATGTGAGACTGTTCACTGCCGTAAAAGTCCCCTTCGCTCATATGAGCTACATGAGATTTCGAATCAGCACTCCATTCACCCATCGAGTGCGGGTTGTTCTTCGCGTATTGTTTTACCGGCCCGGCGACCCGGCGATCGGAGTTTCCTTCACGCAGAACAGGATTGACGGCACTGCCCAGCACTTTGGCATAACGACCACGAATTTCCTCTTCCTGCTCATTAGCCGGTTCTTCAGGAAAATCAGGGACATTAAAACCGTGCTGCTGAAGCTCGGTAATGGCTGCGGTTAACTGGGGAATGGATGCGCTGATATTCGGGAGTTTAATAATATTGGCTTCCGGTGTTTTCGCCAGTGCTCCGAGTTCTGCTAAGGCATCGCCTTGTTTTTGGTCGTCGGTGAGGTTCTCAGGGAAACTGGCAAGAATGCGACCGGCGAGTGAAATATCTTTGAGGATTAACTCCACTCCGGAGGACTTAGTGAAAGCCCGGATGATAGGCAGGAGAGAATGGGTTGCTAAAGCCGGGGCTTCGTCTGTTTTGGTATAGAAAATTTTGGTCATGTCTGAAGTGAAAACCATATAAGGTAAAAGACAGTGTGATATCCAGCAGGAGACATTCAATTTAGCACTAGTTGATTGCTCCAACAATTAGACGTCTCCGCATCGTTTACGAGTGACCAGGATTGAAATGGACTGTTATAGTTTAAGAAGAACCTCGAATGAGTAATGAATGAGATGACAAAACATAACTACCAACTTGATTTTCCGTGGGTTGTGATTCTGGTCGCGTTGCTTGGTGCGTGGGGTTGTAGCGAACCGGTGGATACGTACACGGCACAGGAAGTTGCTTTTGTCCCCGGCCAGATTGAAGGGGAAGCGAAGTCCTTGTTTACGGCGGTTGATCGAGGCGATTTTGATTCGGTCGTATTGGCCATTGAAACGGGGATCGATGTGAATACTCAGGATGATCGGGGAGCGACCGCATTGCATATCGCGGTCTTTCGAGGCGAAGTGGACATTGCTGAGTATTTGATTAGCCGTGGGGCAGATTTAGATCGCGTGAATGCGGATGGATTGACAGCCCTTAATACTGCGGAATATGTCCGGCATGGATTGTTAGTAACGATTATTGGCCGTGCCATGGGGACAGACTCCGGTGTGATCCCGGATACAACATCCACTTTGTGGGAAGCGGCAAAAATTGGTGACTTGACGGCGATCCAGTTCCATTTGTCAGATGATATTGATATAAACGCTCCATTTGATTTACCGGGTGATACGACGCATGGTGCTTCTGCTCTGCATTTGGCTATGATGGAGTTTAATAATCAGGCTGCGAGTTTTCTGATTGAACAAGGTGCTGATGTCAACGTGCGAGTTCACAACGAAACAGCAGCGACACCTCTTCATTGGGCAGTTGAAGCGGCGAATGTTGAGGGAGTCAAACTGCTTTTGCAGGCCGGAGCAGACGTTGGTATTAAGGATGCCACCGGAGTTGCACCGCTGGGTTACCTTGAGCGTGCTCCGAAAGAAGCTGAGACTGAGGTCATGGAAATCGAAGCGTTATTAACTACGATGGATAGTGAGCAACAGGCTCCGACATCAACCAGCGATTAACCCCTCCTTTGCGAATATGTTGATGTTTGCCCACCCGTTCCAACAGGATTGAATGGCTTTGAGTATAGAAGCGAAAGGCAGTATCGCTCGCCGACATGACTTAGATGCGTTGCGAGCGATTGCCATGTTATTAGGGATTGCGTTGCATGTCGCATTGGGGTACACGCCTGGCTGGATCATCACCGATGATGTGAATCCGCGTATGTTGCATCAGACAACCGATAGCTTCCGAATGATGTTTGAGATCATTCATGGCTTCCGAATGCCGCTGTTCTTTTTGGTGAGTGGATTCTTTACCGCGATGCTGTGGCGTAAACGCGGACTGGATTCCTTGCTAAAGCACCGTTATGCCAGGATTTTTCTGCCCTGTATGTTGGGCCTGATATTTATTCAGTCCATGGAGGATGCGGTTGGTCGTTGGCGTGGTGATCACGACAGAAAGCTGTGGGAAGAAGCCCGCCCGGAAATGACTTTGCATGATGCAGCCTGGCGAAGTGATCGGAGGGTTTTGGACGAGATACTCAAAGAAGGTGTCGACGTCAATGAACAACATACAGAGGATGGCTATACACCGCTGATGGTAGTGACGCAGCTACGTCGACAGGATTTAGTTGAAATGCTGGTGCGACGAGGTGCGGATACAACTCTTACCGGGAAGGATGGCAAGACGGCTGAGATAATTGCAGAGGAAGTTGGTCATGAGGGCATTGTCGAGTTCTTTGAACGAGAGAAGCGAGTTCACAGTATGACGATCTGGGATGCCGTCCAGCAACCTGACCGTCGAATCATGCATCGCCGACTTGATATTGATCCCGACTCGGTCAATCAGCTTCATCCTGAAACGGGAGAAACGCCGCTTCAACTTGCGATAGCATCGGATGATTGGGAACGTGTGGCTGATCTGTTTGACCGCGGTGCGGATGTCAACGTAAAGAACGGCCAGGGCCAGCGGCCGATTGAATGGGTTAAGGACTCGGAGAACCCACAATTGAAATACTATCTGCAACTTGCCTCCGGCCAACGAAAACTAGGAGATGGAACACGCCAGGCAGGTGGTCACTTTTTTGAGCGGATTCGAGCTCATGACACGGGCCGCTTAATACGTTTAATCAAATCCGGCGTTGATCCCAATTCGGTATTTGACAGGTATGGGTATTCAGCATTGTCTTATGCCGTTGCGACAGGAAAATATGGTGTGGCGGAGATGCTCCTGAATCATGGAGCGGATGTTAATGGACGAAACCGAGACGGAAATACAGCATTGCATGTTGCCGCCCTGTTCGCTCGGCATGGCGAAATACGTCTACTGAAACGATTTGAGGTCGATACGTCGCTTAAAAATGATGCCGGGGAAACAGCGGCAGATGTGGCGGCGACTCCCTTTACGGTCGAGTCTCGTGATGGCTTGATGTATCTGGTGGCTTCTTTAGAAATGGGAATTAACCCGGAAGCCGTGAAAGGCAGACGTTATGAGGCTGCCAAGATACTGGGGACCGAAGTTAAACCCGGTCCATCCCATGAGGAAGTGTTTGCCAATTGGAATCAGGATGATTTCTGGCGGAAATACAAAAGTAAGAATGAGAATCGTGAGGACGAGCAACAACGCGGGGAAGCCGATGGTCGCGGAGAGATCGGGAAATTCAAAGATTGGTATTGGAAGCAGGTCAACGAAGCTCGCCATTACAAAAACGATGAAGGGCAATGGCAGAATCTTTTCCATCAAGGGGGCTTTGGCCATTTCTGGTTCTTGTGGTTTTTGGTGTGGTTAGTTGCCTTATTTGCGATTTATGCTTTGGTATGTGACTTGATTGGATTAAAGCGTCTACCCAAATGGCTCATTGTCTCGCAAGTGCGTTATCTTTATTTGATTCCATTGACACTCATTCCGACTCTGGTAATGCACAGTCAATTTGGTCCGGACACATCAACGCATTGGGGGCCTCAGCCACATATGCTGGTGTATTACCTGATCTTCTTTCTGTTTGGTGCCTGGTATTTTGACGTTGATGATAACGCCGGTAAACTTGGTCGGTTTTGGTGGATTACAATTCCACTTTCGATTTTGTTGTATTTGGCTTGTGGTCGACAGGAAGGTTGGCTGCTCGAGTGGCTTGAAAACCAGCCGTTCTTTGAGAGTGCGATTGAGCACCAATGGCTTCAGTTGGAACCTTATGCCGCCAGAGAGCTGGTCATTAAGATTGCGTCAGTCACCTATGTTTGGATGATGACATTCGGTTGGATGGGATGCTTCCGTACGATCTTGAGTCGTGAAAGTAAAGTGATGCGGTACGTCTCGGATTCTTCTTACTGGTTATATGTCGCTCATATGCCTTTGGTGGGATTGTACATTCAACTGGTAAAGCCGATGGACTGGCATCCCTGGATCAAATTTACCGTGGTGTGCACTGCGATTACTGTCACTCTTTTGATTACTTATCAGCTGTTTGTGCGACATACACCCATTGGCTGGCTGCTTAATGGTAAACGAAAACCTAAAGTAAAGCCTGAGTAGCTAGTCGGTTACTGGTTCTTGCCTAAGTAGTAGCAACGAATTTCTTTATCATTGCGAAGAAAGATACAGCGATTGGCAAAAGCGGGATGTGACCAAACCAAGGTGCGACCTGCGACCCAATGAGTAGGTTCAATTAAGTTGGTGCGGCTAATTTCTTCGTAACCGTTAGGGCTGAGGCTGGCGATGATTAGATCACCAAGATCGTTTGCCAGGAAGTAGCGATCCTGATGTTTGATGGTAAAGACATTGCCCCATGCTCCCGGACGCTGACCAGTGGATGGTTGGTAGGTCGTCCAAAGCCTTGAGCCGTCTTCAAGTTTGGCACAGGTATAACGTCCACTGATTCCACAGGCGTAAATGAAGCCATTGTCGATGACTGCGGTACAAAAAACGCCTCCGATACCAATGTTGGTATTCCCTTCCCAAACCAGTTTGGCCTCTTTGCCGGAATCGGCTACTTCAACGCAGGCTGAAACACGAGCCCAGGCCATCATTACGAGTTTGTTTCCAGAGAGTACCGGGTGCCCGATCGACATGCCATAGGTTGGAATGACATCGACGGACCAATACAATTCGCCGGTTGCCGGATTGATGGACTCTAATCCATCGCCATGCCAGATGATTAATTGCCGGATACCATTGATGGTGTAGATAACGGGCGGGCAATAACCGGGCTGTTTGGACGTAAGCGACCGCCAAACTTCATCGCCGGTTTTTTTGTTAAATGCGACGACCGTCGTGTTTTCACCACCCACAATGCTGATAACGTTATCGCCATCTATTAAAGGATGAGCTGCTGTTCCCCACTCGGGAATGTTTAGTTTGTAATCTTCTTTGAAATCTCGTTGCCAGATTACATTTCCATTCTGATTGTTAAAACAGAAGAAATTCCCTTCTGCGCCCAGAGCATAGACTCGGTCATCATCGACCGTGGGAGTAACACGGGGACCGATCGCGTAAGCAGCGACCGTTGTGTAGGGGCAGTCCCATTGATGGGACCAGAGGATTTTGCCGGTCTTTTCGTCGAGGCAGAGCATCCTTTCTTTTCCTGGAATGAGCTTGCGTACAAAGTTATAGTTTTTGGGAGGATTGCCGTTGTGCAGGTCTTTCGCAGTTTTTGGATCGGCGCCTTCGATGCGATCCATGACGTAGACTCGACCATTTGAAATGGAAGGTCCGGAGTATCCGCTCCCGATCGGGGACTTCCAAAGCAGTTTTGGTCCGTCTGCCGGAAACTTGTCGAGGATACCATCTTCTTTCCATACCCCGTCGCGTTGGTTACCTAGCCATTGACTCCAATCTTCGCCATACGTCATTGAATTGGAAAGTAAGAGAATGCCTGGCAATAGAAAGGTAATCCAGGTGGAGAAAGGGCTTATCTGTTTGGAATTGTGCGAATTGTTCATAGTGTATTAATTTGGAAAATCAAAGCTGGTAATTGTTTTTTAGGACAGAATCAGAGGCATTATTTTACCAATGCATCTTAAACTGCGTAATATTTTAGGGTTAATACTGCGGGTTTACGCTATAAACCCGCTAAATGAGACCTATTCTCAATAAAGACCATATTTTTTACACTTTTTTGTTGTAAAAGTAGATTTACCCTGTTTTCAAGAGACGATTGAGGGTGTAGACTCCTGTTATTGAAACAAAGTATCAATTAGAAACTGTTTCTGATTGATATCTGATCTCAGTTTGAATATCAATCTGAGTGTGTATTAGTTGGCTATTGGGATAGTAGCCTTGTAAATTTTTTTGAAGGAGACGTTCATAATGAAACGCTCTATGAAAAAAGCAGGTTTTACCCTGTTGGAAGTCCTCATGGTTGTAGCCATGTTGGCAATCGTTGGTGGTGCTATCATCACCAGTTATGGTGGCTTGGAAGACAAAGCCGCTAAAGGTACAGCGACTCACTCGATCGCTGCAATTACAGAAGCATTTTTGGTTTATGATTCAACTGAAGGTGGTTTGCCAAATAATTTGGAAACCATGGCAGCTGCCACTCCAACAAATCCTACTTATATTGCAGCTGAATTGGACAATAGTGCAGATGCTGTAACAGACGAAGAAATGGCTCTCTTTCTAAAGCAGGATAAATTGCCTAAAAAGTTTGGGTTGAAGACAGCTACTGCTGACCATATCTCTGCTTTAGTTGCTGCTGGTATTACCAAAATTCGTTATCTGGATAAGAAGGGTAATAACACTGCAGAAGCGCTCCTTGATATTAAAAATGCGAATGGTAACCCCGCTACTGTAGGTCCTCTTAGACAAATTTCGATCCCACAGCATGCATTTGAGGCACCTCGTACAGGTTTGAATAAGGTCAGAAACCGTGGTCGTGGTTTTTATCTCAACTTAAATGCTGCCCCGACTCCAAAACTGATGTATTGGGGAGACGCTGGAGCAGCTGAGGGTAACGTCAT
>CEUY01200031.1_pt1 | contig 19415 bp, 17 predicted proteins | sample 361481 | NCBI WGS metagenome assembly CEUY01 (sample SAMEA2622737, study PRJEB7988) | marine metagenome | isolation source: saline water (ENVO:00002010), including
TCCAGGAATGGGTGACCCTGGCATGGGAGGCATGGGCGGCGGAATGGGCGGCGGTGGCGGTTCAGGAAGTATTGCGCCCGGAGTTGTCATGCTAGGAGAAGGTACACTCGATCAAATTCTAGCGACGGCGGTTGAAGAAGATCTTGATGCTGTCATCTTCTTTGATGTCTCAGTTGCGTTCATTCAGAAAAACGGTCTGGTTCGTAATACAACCTATGTCAGTGTTCATGATGTGAGCTCGGGGCGTCAGTTGAAAAAATCTGTGCCGCTTGTAAACATCACAATGCAAACTGAGCGAAAACGAGCGAAGGATCAGAAGAAACCAGATCCGCTCACGGAAAATGTGAATGACTTCATGAAGACGGTCGACATGAACTACAAGATGGCAAAGATGCCTCAGAACCTGACAGCGGAAATCGTCCAGCAGCACCGTTTGATCCCACTGGTAAATAGCAAAACCATCAGTCCGCTGAAAGCGTTGGCTGAGGTTGCTTTCTACTATCGTTACCAGTTGTGTCCTCAAGAACATCGAAAAATTGCTTATGACACGATCATTGGCCCTCAAATGTCCGCTCAGCTTATAGCTGGCAACTTTCAGCAACGACTTTCAGCTGTCGACATCTTCTTAGACGTGGAAACAGCCAAAATTTTGGGTAAACCACCTCAGGCTGAAAACGGTGGAGCGGGAAGTCCTTTTGGAAATGATGGTGGATCATTCCCAGGTGCCGGAGTTGGATCCGAAGACCCAGGTAACGGAGGGAATAATAATGGGTTGGCAGGAGCAGACCCGATGGGCGCCCCGGGTGGAGGTGAAGGTGCTTTACCCGGAGCAGGACCAGGTACGAATCCGATGGCGGATCCGGCTGCCGGTGCATTCCCAGGCGCTATGTAGAGCCTCTACAGAGTTCTATCTTTCCACAGAATGATCAATATGGACGCATGCTAATTAGCTTTTAGCGGCGTATGTGCTTGGTCACAAAGTAGGTTGCCGGTATCAAAACAAAGAGAGGTAGCCAGGCGGCCAGCGATGGAGTGATGGCATAGCCACTTGAGCCAATGGCATGGCATGTGAAGACCAGACCATAAAACAGGACCATCGCTCCAAAACTGCTGCAGATCGAGAAGATAAGGTTTTGGTTCCGCCCGGACAGCACAAATGGCAGTCCGAGTAGTAGCAGAGTGATGTCCAGTACAGGTTGCACGATGCGAGCATGCAATTGCACTCGCAAATGAGCTCCATAGTCGAGACTCGGATTCTGTAACAGTTCGATCAGCCCTTTGGTGGAACTAAACTTGTAATGGTTATTCTGAGCAACCAGCAGCTCGAACGGTAAATTACTAACCAAAAACAATTCGTTGTCAGCTAATGATTCCTCGTCCATAGCCGTGAGGATGACCGGGTCGTCATTAAGTTTCGCAGATTGGTAATTTGCCAGGGACTCAGGCACTACGATGTTGAGCAGTTTATAACCCGCAGGCTGTGACTCAGACGCTGGTATATACTCAGCCACCTCTGCTTCAATGATCCTTGGAAATTGTCCAAGTGGTCGATGCAAGTGGAGCCGTGGATTGAGAATCGTGCGGGCAGATTTAATCGCATGCTGTCCTCCAATGAGTATGTCTGTGCGGTGATCAAACTTCGCTCGAATCGGTATTTTCTCTTCGCCATTCCAGTTTTGAGCAGAGCGACTTAAAGCTTGTTGGTAGCGAGGTAGCAGGATTTCCCGATTTAAGGCTGCTAGCGTTGCCAGTAAGATGGCCAGCAGGATAAGTGGCTTTGCGATTTGCGTGGGAGGTGCTCCCATCGAATGCAGAGCGATCAACTCGTTTTTACTTTGCATGCTGGATACGGTGGCGACGGCAGCCAGGAGAATCACAGCGGCATTGAGTGTATTAAACAGAGAAAGACTGCGGACTCCGTAGTACTGCAACAGTGTATGGATTAATTTGCCATCTTCGGGTGTCGCGTTACTCAAGCGATCCAGATTGGTCACCATATCAAAGATGAAATACATGCTGAACATGGAGATCAGCATGATGAGGTAGATCTTAATGAATAATTTGATCGTATATCTGGAAAGCAGCGTCATGGGCTCCATCCGCTTCAGCTACAGTAGGTTCATTGCCAGTGTTTAATTTGTTCTGACAAGAGGCCGATTCCCTGTGTAATTCTCTCTGCAGACTGTACACCAAATGTCAATCTGATGGTACTGTGATTTGCCGGTTCTCCTCCACTGGCATAGCAGAATTCACCGGGGACATAGAGCACTCCGGCCTCCACTGCGGCTTTGATGAAAGTTCCCTGCATGCCCGTATCAATGTGTTCTGGCAGTGTGAGCCAGACGCAGAGGCCGCCGTTGGTTTTATGCCAATGGCAGCCGGAAACGTCGCCAAGGTGAGTTTCCAACGCTCCGAGCATGGCATGACATCGTTGTCGGTAAACACCTCGCAATTTCTCGACATGAGGCAGCCACAGATTTTCCTCTAGAATGGTAGCCATAATGCGTTGGGCCAACAGAGGGGCTCCAAAGTCAATGTTGCTTTTCTGGTCACCGAGTGGTCCGATCAGATCGGTGGGTAAGAATCCCCAACCGACTCGGATTCCCGGTGAATAGGATTTGGAAAACGTGCCGGCAACAATTGTATGCTCCAGAGAGGGGTCCCAGTGGTGCATACTGGGAACATCCGGACCCTCGTAACGCAACATGCGATAGGCTTCATCTGAAATAACATAGATTTTGTGGTCTCGGGACCAGCGGCGAGCAATGTCAAGAATTTGCTGACCTCGCTCAGCGGTCAGCGTGGTACCGCCCGGGTTGTCAAAGTAAGGTACGGTATAAATCGCTTTGACTTTCGATAGATTGCCGTCACGTTCGATCTGTTCGAGAGCCTCTTCGAGTGAACGGGGGATGATCCCGTTGTTGTCCGTTGCCACTCCGATCGTGCGGCCACCGATATTCTTAACCGCTCCGATGAAGACGAAATAGGAGGGCGAAGCGCAGAGGATGATGTCGCCGGGATCAAGCAGTGTGTCAGCAATCAGATAAAGTAGTTGGTTACTGCCCGGTGTGATAAAAACTTGTTCGAGTGTCGTCTGGTAGTTGGCCGCCTGATCGGACGCGGCATGATTCATGGCAATGGCCTGTTCAAGAACCAGAGTTCTTAGTTGCTCGTCACCGTTATTGGAACCATATTGCAGAGCCGCTTTTGAAGTCTCACCTGCAGCCAGAACTTTTTGAGTAGCGAGGTTTGTCGTGGTGACAGGTAGCGAGTCGTTATCCACAAATCCTGCGGCAAGTGAAATGATGTTGGGGTTGGAAAGTGCCATCCCCATTAATTGGCTGATGGGCTGACCGGCGGCCTGTTTTGCTCGTCGACTGATGGAGTGATCGGTGGATGTGGTCATAGAGTTGTTTCTCCGGCAGTGGAGTGTCAATTCAAAACTTACAAAATGCGATGAGGCTATTTCACTATTCGGTATTTTAAGGCAATCCAATTGAGTCGAGCTAATGACGCGAGGAAGGTGTCTTAGGAAAGGATAAGCAATGCGGCAATTTGTGCAATCATTCAAGGACTTATTATTTCCTCCAATGTGTATTTCCTGTCGACAGTGCCTGGTGGATGCGAAAAAAAGTGGTGTGGATTTGTTATGCCATACTTGTTGCCGTAGTTTGTTGGAGGATGTGACAGGGCGTTGCAGGGTCTGTGGATATCCTCGGCCCCTGGTACCTGATTCGGCTGCTACTGTCGGCATGCCGGTGGACTCCGTCTGGACGGAGTCGTTGAACTGTCCTGAGTGTGAAGAGGTAGGATTTGGTTTTGAACGGATTTATCTAGTAGGTAGTTATCAGGGACGACTTCAGGAGTTGCTATTACAGGCTAAAGCTTCGACTAGCGGGTACGTCGGGTTTACATTGGGGCAGTTATTGGCAGGTCGTCTAGTAAACTCAGACGTCGATCAGATTGTTGCCGTACCGATGCACTGGAGGCGGCGTCTAATGAGAAATCAAAGTCCGGCTACCATGATTGCGCGTGGACTATCATACAAAACGGGGATTCCGTTGAATCTAAGAATGCTTCTTGCTCGCAGGCTAACAAAAAAACAGGGTATGCTGTCTCCTCGTCAACGCATACGCAATGTAGAGCGGGCATTTAGAGTACGTGGCAGTCGGCTTCACACAGCAAAACACATTCTACTGGTTGATGATGTGATGACCACCGGAGCAACGTTGGCTGAAATTTCTCGGGCATTACAAGACTACGGAGTCGATCAAATCAGTGTGGCCGTGGTTTGTCGCGCTGGTTTTTCAGTGCCGGGTTTGGGTTCTGAATCTTGAGGTCGTCGGGGACTAGGTCTTGAAATCGAAGGAAACCAACGGAACAATAGGGTCACGAGTATGTTTTCCCGGAGCGACTCAATCTAATAGGTCAGAACAGATAATCTTATGACGAAGAAAAAACAAAAGCCGTTTCGCGCTGCGATTTTACGTGGCCTTGGCGTTGTTCTTCCTCCTTTGCTGACGATCGCCCTTTTTATCTGGGCCTGGTCTATGGTGAATAACTACATTTTGCAGCCGGTTGACTGGCTTGCAAAATCGGTCTTGATTGCGTCGATCGCTGATATTAGTGAAGAACAGACGCGGACGGCAGATACAGCAATTAATCAGGGACAGGGGCCTTATATCCCCCATCTGGTCTACCAAACCGTTGCTGGGGATCCGGACAAAACAGTGGATTTGTCGTCGGCTACAGCGGATCAGATCTATGATCGTTATGTCACGATGGTGTATCTCAAACCGTGGTTGGTTGCTGTGGTCTTTATGGTGTTGTTTATCATCATCCTGTACTTCATCGGAGAATTACTGGCTGCTAAGTTTGGGCGATTCGCTTTTTCTCAAATTGAAAAAGTGGTGAATCGGATTCCAGTTATTCGAAACGTCTATTCGAGCGTTAAGCAGGTCACCGACTTTATTGTGGGAGACCATGATATGGAGTTCAATCAGGTGGTTGCGGTTCAGTATCCGAGTGCCGGGATTTGGTCGATTGGCTTTGTTACAGGGTCCAGTATGAAGGGTGTGCGTGACCATGTCGGAGAAGAAATGATCAGTGTCCTCATGCCCACTTCGCCGATGCCGGCCACGGGGTTTACCGTGACCGTACCTAAAAGCAACACAGTGGAATTGGATTTGACGATCGATCAGGCGATTCAATTTGTTGTGAGTTGTGGAGTGGTTGTTCCTTTCAATCAGCTTTGCGAAGATGCTTCTCAGGAACAACAGCAAGTTGCCGTACGAAATTCAGTAGACGCCATGCTGGGACATCTTGAGGGCGAATCGGCAGAAACATCGGTAGAGGAAAGTGAAAGTAACGAAAACGAATGAATGAATCGTCTGATTGCACCTTGAAGCTGGGAACGCGTGCCAGTGCATTGGCCTTATGGCAGTCCAACTGGGTGGCAACTCAATTGCGAAACTCAGGATTTCAGGTGGAACTGATCGAGATTTCCACGTCAGGAGATGTGAAGAGCGGGCCGATCGGAGCGATTGGATCACAGGGAGTTTTTACCAAAGAGATTCAACGGGCCTTACTTGAGAACGAAGTTGACTTTGCTGTGCATAGCTTAAAAGATCTTCCCACCGAAGATATTCCCGGACTGTGCCTTACCTGTGTTCCTCCTCGTGAAAACGTTGGAGACTGTTTGGTTAGCAACGACATTGCTGGATTTGACGAAATCCCGGAAGGCGCATTGATCGGTACAGGAAGTATGCGGCGCAAAGCTCAGCTTTTGAACCGCCGTCCTGATCTCAACGTGGAAGATATCCGAGGTAACGTTGATACTCGCCTACAGAAACTGGATGACGGGAACTATCAGGCGATTATCCTGGCCGAGTCCGGTTTGAAAAGGTTGGGGTTATTAGATCGGATCACGCACGTCATCGATCGCAACGTAATGATTCCGGCAGTTGGCCAGGGTGCTTTGGGATTAGAGTGTCGGGAAGACGATGCTACGGTTCGGGAAGTGTTATCAACGTTAAATGATTTACCGAGCTTTCTCTGTGTGACCGCTGAACGCGCGATGTTACGAGCGTTACGTGCGGGTTGTCTGGCTCCGGTTGGAGCATACTGTCAGCTGCAGGCTGACCAGCTACGACTTCAGGGAGTTGTACTCAGCGGTACGGGCGACCAGCGAGTCGATGCTAGTGATCAGGTGGATCTCACAGATAAGTCGGAATCCGAGCAGATTGCAGCAGCGACTGGTTTAGGCCAAGCAGTCGCCGAAGATTTAATCGGCCAGGGAGCGACCGATCTGATCTCCGAAGCTCGTGAAAACTACTAGTCTTCGGGCTTAGCTGAGCTGATGATAGTTTGCGATCTTTTCCTGGTTGTCTCAGGATTGAAGAGAGGCAGAGCTTTGTTCCGAGTTTTCGTTTTGAATCGCTTTGTAAACTTCTTCACGATGCACCGAAATGCTTGGCGGTGCCTTGATACCTAAACGAACTTTGTCTCCGCGTACGTCGACAATCGTAATGGTGATTTCTTCTCCGATCATGATGCTTTCATCGCGTCGTCGTGAAAGTACGAGCATTGAGAGATTCTCCGGATTAGCTTTGGGGGGATTGGTTTTTGATGATTGAATCTTCTGGTGTATGAGAAGTATCGGAGTGGCATGACCTCTTTACTGCATCGAAACCGTCGTGACCTGGTTTTTCTTTCTAATTGCCTACGGCTTTAGGCACTTATGCCAAACGTAGCGCAGATTCCGTGCATTCGGGTTGTTCCGATTAATCATCTGCACAATTAGACAGTTAGGGGCCGTCCAAGTCTTTTTCCTGTTATTAACACATCGCCGCAGTATACGCACGGTAGACCGAAGTCGGGCCGGTTAACCTCTTTTTATCTCGGAGGCAGTTAAGCTTTATCTTGGATTCAATGAGTTTAGCCGCCGTAGCTTTAGCGAAGGCGGCCCAGAGCTTCGAGTCAAAACCGCGAAGGCCGGACGGCCTTCGCCAGTGTTTAAGATCTCAGCTAAGGCATCGAAGTCGGCTCCTCCGGACTATGTCGTATAAACTGCGCCCGACGTAGAAGGCCGACCCCAATTACCCAACTTCCTAAATGTTTACCTGTTTAATTGACAACCTGCCTCCCTGTCTAACTGCCAATCCGGATTGATGCTATAACAGAACGTTATCAGCCGGATGGTTATACGGTTGATGGACATAGTAATTAGCATTCTGAAAAGAAACCATTGAGAACTGGAGTAAGCCTTGAGCGATTCAGATAAAACGTTGATTCGAGTTGGACATAGCCCCGACCCTGACGACGCCTTTATGTTTTATGCCTTAGCCAAAGAGACCATTGAAACCGGGGATTACCAATTCACTCATGAATTGGTGGATATCGAAACCCTGAATCGCCGTGCTTTTGAGGCTGAATTAGAGCTGACGGCATTGAGTTTGCATGCGTATGCCCATTTAGCAGATAAATATGCGATTTGTGCATGTGGTGCGAGTATGGGTGATAAGTACGGCCCGATGGTGGTTGCTCGGGAAAAAGTCTCCCTTGAGGATTGTAAGAGCTACACGATCGCAGTACCCGGAACATTGACGACGGCCTATTTGGCATTACGCATGTGTTTGGGAGTGGATTTTGATCACGTCGTTGTTCCTTTTGATGAAATCCTGGATGTTGTGGAAGCCGGGGAGTATCAGGGGCAGTCGATTCAGGCTGGTTTGATTATTCATGAAGGCCAGTTGACTTATGGTAGCCAGAATCTTGAGTTGATTGTTGATCTTGGACAATGGTGGTATGAAGAAACTGCATTGCCGTTACCGCTTGGATGTAATGGTATTCGCAAAGATCTTGGTCAGCCAGCGATGGATGAAGTGACGGCCTTGCTGAAAGAATCGATCGTACATGGTCTGGAAAATCGTGCTCCGGCGTTGGACTATGCGTTGGGTTACGGTCGTGGCCTGGACCGCTCCATGGCAGATGAATTTGTAGGCATGTATGTCAACGACTGGACGATCGACTTTGGAGAGAAAGGGCGAGAAGCCGTTGCTGTGTTGTTACGACGCGGTTATGAAGCTGGCGTGATCCCCGAGTTGATTGAGCCGGAGTTTATCGGCTAGCTTGGTCATCTATTCAAAGATAAAAAACTGAGAGGCAACCGACATATTGGTCGGTTGCCTTTTTTTGTGCCGGCAAGAACCATCGGTGCATAAAAAAACGTCACATGACATAAGTCATGTGACGCAGGTGACCCCTAGGGGAATCGAACCCCTGTTGCCGGCGTGAAAAGCCGGAGTCCTAACCGCTAGACGAAGGGGCCAGCGATGTATCAAGTATTTCGTAAAACACCCAATGCTTATATGAAATAGCTGATTGTGCTTATCGTCAAGTAGGGGAGCGGAATTGGAATTTAATTTTTTGGAAAGTAGCCAAAAAAACCAACTTTTGCGCTTCTAACTCGTAGCGTACACAATTAAGGTGTTAGGCAACCCTGTTTAATGCAAATTCAGCAAACCAGGGATTGAAATAGGTAAGAATGGATTCGTTCGTAATGCGGATTACTTGTTTTCAGTAATTGCATCTTCGTTTCGTTGAATCGCGTTATAAACTTCCTGTCGATGGACGGGTACTTCTTTGGGAGCTTCCACTCCTAAACGCACCTTATCGCCACGAATATCGACAACAACGATCGTAATGTCATTATTAATGACAATACTCTCATTCTTCTTTCGTGACAGAACTAACATTGCTCAGTCCTTTGGTAAAAAAATGTGATGATCCGTTATTCACTTAGCGTGGGATTCTGGAATTGGGAAAACCCACGTTTTTAATGTTATTTTAGTTCCCTTTGACTCGCCTTTTGCTGTCAAAAATAACGCGTTTGGTTCCAGTCTTGAAACGAGTGCGCTAGTTACAGGAGTTACTTCACTCTACGACGTGAATGGGGATGGTCAAGCAATACCTGAATTTCTTTACGACAAAGGCAAATAACGGCCTGTTATTGACGGAATAACCGTCACAATTGGTCACTTTGGCCCCCTGCGAGTGTGCTTCGAATGCCAACGGACCAATGGTGAAATGAGCTAACAAGGAAGCGAATTTAGTAGTGCTCCATCCGTTCTGGGCTTGGGATTAGAATCTGTGATCTTTGTGGTTGAATTGAGGCGTTTGAAATTCTCTTTATCTTTCGCTGAATAAACCACTGATGGGGCTATTATTAAGATACGCAAATAGATATTCTTAGAGTCTTATGGGGTATTTATTACCCTTTTTATAGTCGCGCGTATATTTGGTTGCCAGTTCGCTTCATCCATGGAAGTTCCAGAACAAAATATAAGTTTCCCTCAGTCGTTTCGTAATTGGCTGGGTAACATCATTAGTGTCTTTAAAACGACAATCAATGGGTTGCTCATTACCCTTCGCTATTGGGGTAAAACCTATGACCCTGATCGTCGAACTTTTACAGAGCAATACGAGTACCCGGAGAAGCCCGTACCGGTAGCTTCTCGCTATCGAGGATTTCATCGTTACGACCTAACGACCTGTATTGCCTGCGATGCCTGTGCTAAGGCTTGTCCCGTAGATTGTATTTACATCGGCAAGGAAAAAGTGACCGTCGGTAAAGGGTTTAAGATCACCGGTTACGCTATCGATTATTCGAAGTGCATGTTCTGCGCTCTCTGTGTCGAGCCTTGCCCGGTGGATTGTATTTTCATGGGTGCTTCTCATGACTTGAGTTGCTACAGTCGCGATGGGACGATTGTCGATTATTCCCGGCTACCGCTCGATGTCAGTTGGGGGCGAGCTACTCTTAACCCGGCTGCTGTCGCACAATCCAAAGTGATCGTCAATCCTGTACATACAGGGCCAAACGAAGGCCAGTAACCGCTGTAGCCTGGCAATCGATAGGAAATAAAATGTCGCCCAATCAAACGTTAAAGTTGTTCACTCTTGAGGAAGCCAATGCTTCGCTTCCTTTAGTGCGCGCAATTACCAATGATTTGGCAGGATTATCCGAAGTGGTTTTTGAACGCCAGCGTCGTTTAGCGACGATCAGCGCCGGGCGTGAGTTGGATGGAGACTCGGATCCGTACACGGAAGAGTTAGTGTATGAGCAGGCCGAGTTAGAACGACAGACTTCGCGGCTGCACGAACTGATCGACGAATTACGTGCTTTGGGTGCTGAGCCCAAGAATGGTCCGGATGGCCGGATCGATTTGGTGGATTTTCCGGCTGAAAAGGAAGGCCGGGTGGTCTATTTATGCTGGCGCCTGGGAGAACCCTCTGTTGAGCACTGGCATGAAATCGACACGGGTTTTAATGACCGTCAAAGCGTTGCGGATTTGGTAGTGGAACAAGTTGCTGAAGGGCCAGCCTAGGTCTCAATGCTTCACAGTTAGTAAACGGAAAAACGATGGTATTTGCAAAAAGTGCAGCAGCACTGGAATCATCAGTCAGTATTGTTGGTTACCTTGCCCTGTTCGTAGCAATCGGGTTGGTTTTCGTATTTGTAAACCTATTGGTAGGAAAGTTCCTGCGACCCCATAACCCTCATCAGGAAAAAGGTGAGATTTATGAATGTGGTGAACCTACCATTGGTTCGAGCTATGTACAGTTCGACCTGCGATTCTATATTGTCGCCCTGCTCTTTATCATCTTTGATGTTGAAGTCGCTTTCTTCTTCCCCTGGGCTACTGTTTTTGGGAAGTCAGAGCAGTTAGCGAGCTTAGCTCAGGAGAACCAGGCGGCGGTGACCTCGAGCCAGTTAAGTGACGACGCAGAGCGGTTGTTGATGGAAATGGGTGTTGCTAATCCAACCGTACCGACTGTGGCTTCTCAGAGTTCATCAGTTCTTGAAACCGCAGCAGCCAACGAAACGATGGTCGCCAGTGCCAAGACTTTGTCGTTCATCACGTTAATTGATATTGCTGTGTTTTTTGTCGTTTTAATGCTCGGTTTCTTTTACGTTTGGAAGCGGGGTGACCTGGACTGGGTCAAAGCGGTGGTCAATGAACGGCGGCGTAATCGCACTCCGTCGGCTGAGGCTTAACTTAGAAAGGCTTGAGCCGGGCGTGTGACCGGTAGTAAAGCGAGCAAAACAAAGGTAAATGAATCCATGAGTGAAATCCCACTAGTATCAGAACTTCGGGAAAAATTCGGTGAAGGAATCATCGATGTCAACCTGGAAGCGATTGATGAATGGGTGGAAGTAAATCCCAGCGTGTTGGTCGAAGTGTCGCAGTACCTTAAAGAGGCTGAGGGCTTTCGGTTTGATATGTGTAATAGCATTACCGTGGTGGATTATCTGGAAACAGATCCCAAAAAAGCCGCCAAGGTTGACTGGGAACCACACATGGAAGTGGTGTATCACTTGAGCAGCATTGCCACCAAGTTAACACTCGTACTGAAAGTAAAAATCCCTCGCTGGAAAAACGATGTGAAAGGTGAGTTGCCGACTGTGCCGTCGGTTGCTGGTGTTTGGGCAACAGCGGATTGGCATGAGCGGGAAGCGTTTGATTTGTCCGGAGTGAATTTCCTCGGGCATCCCCACCTAAAACGCATTCTCTGTCCGGATGACTGGGAAGGTTACCCCTTAAGGAAAGACTATGAAATGCCATTGGAATACCACGGTATTCGCGGTCGCTAAACAGGAACTTGTTACCCGGTAATCTGGCAGAAAAACCAACCAAGGAAATTGCGGAATTAATTCGAGCATGGCCACTTCAAAGATTGATGATCCTCGCGTAATTGAGTTCGACGTCCGTACGGATGAGATGCTCATTAATATGGGACCACAGCACCCCAGTACTCATGGTGTGTTGCGGCTCGTACTGCGTTCGGACGGTGAAGTCGTATCGGATGTGGAACCTCATTTGGGGTATCTGCATCGCTGTGCCGAGAAAATCGGTGAAAACCTGACCGCTCGTCAATGGATTCCCTATACCGACCGAATGGATTACCTGGCCGCCATGAATATGAATCTTGGCTGGTCATTGGTCATCGAGAAACTAATCGAATATGACCTTCCAGAACGAGGGCGTCACTTGCGAGTGATTATTTCGGAGATGGGACGAATCGCTAGCCATCTGGTGGCGATGGGAACTTACGGATTGGATCTCGGAAGCTTCACGCCCTTTCTTTACGGATTCCGTGAACGTGAAAGAATTCTGAATCTGTTTGAAGAGGTGTGCGGAGCCAGACTTACCTATAGTTACCTGACGCCGGGCGGAGCGACTGCTGATTTACCTTCGGGGTGGACGGATAAGTGCCGCGAGTTTCTGACTCAGTTCAAAGAAGTGATTCCTGAATTGCATACACTGCTGACGACAAACTCAATCTTTGTGTCACGTACTGCCGGCATTGGAGTGATGTCTGCAAGAATGGCGATCGACTATGGTTGCACGGGCCCCGTGCTGCGTGGAAGTGGTGTCTATCATGACCTGCGATTCCATGGTGAGGAACGATATACAGAAATGTACGATGGCTACGTGTTTGATGTCATCTGTGCAGATCCGGAAACCGGGAAATATCCCGAATCCAATTATGAATTCCATGGTGACAAGCTTGATTATCCGGAAATTCCGCGGCAAGCCATCCTGGGAGACTGCTGGCACCGCTTCTACGTGCGAATGTTGGAAGTTGTACAGTCAGTGCGATTGATCGAACAGGCTATCGAGAAGTATGAAGCGACTTCCGGTGACTGGGGTAAACCAATCAAGCTGATTCAGAAACTGCCGGCGAAAGAAGCGTACATGGAAACAGAAGCACCGCGAGGCCAGATGGGATTCTATGTTGTCGGCAACGGTGATTCGATTCCCTGGCGAGTTCGAGCTCGCAGTAGTTCGTTTTGCAATCTTTCAGTAACCGCTCCACTCTGCCAGGGGATTCTGTTGGCAGATATTCCGGCGATTGTCGGAAGTTTGGACGTGGTGATGGGAGAAATCGATCGCTAAGGCGGTTTGAATTTGATTTCATTGTTATCGATTAGAGACAATTAGGAATAAGGCCAGTTAAATGGCAGACTTTATAGATTATTTATTTGGCATAGATGACTCGTGGTTTTCATACCTCGTAGCAGCACTTGTCGCTGCCGTGCTGATTTTGCACGTTGTCGCTGTCGGTGCGTTACTCTTTATTTGGATGGAGCGGAAGATCTCCGGTCGTATCCAGGATCGCCTTGGTCCTACCCGAGTCGGTGGTAAGTTTGGTTGGCTACAAACACTGGCCGATGGTATTAAGCTGATAGCCAAAGAAGATATTACTCCGGATCTGGCTGATCGGTTCCTTTTTAAAATCGCTCCTTATATTGGCTTAGCTGCCAGCTACGCCGCTTTTATCGCTTTGCCGTTCGCCGATGGTGTTGTCGGCCAGCATCTCAATACAGCCGTTTTCTTTGTGCTGGCAGTCCTTGGGCTGGAAGTCTTTAGCGTAATCCTGGCTGGGTATGCCTCGGGTTCGAAGTGGTCTTTGTTTGGAGCTATGCGTGAAGCTGCTCAGGTCGTCAGTTACGAAGTGCCATTAGGTATGTGTGTTGTCGTGCCTGTGATGATTTGTGGCACGATGAACTTAACCACGATTGCCAATATGCAATCCGGTTTCTTCACCAACTGGCTGGTCTTCAATGATCCCTTCACGTTTTTGACGGCGATTATTTACTTCACTTGTGCCACAGCCGGAGTGAATCGAGCTCCGTTTGACCTGGCCGAAGCTGAAAGTGAATTAGTTGCCGGTTTCCACACAGAATACTCCGGGTTGCGTTGGAGTTTGTTCTTCATGGCCGAGTACAGTTCGATGTTCATCGTATCGGCTTTGGCCAGCATCCTGTTTTTTGGAGGTCCTCATGGACCCATTCCTATAGCAGATATTCTGGGGCTGTTGCCAACAGAAAATCTTGGCAGTGGTTCAGCTCAGGCATTTAACGAAAATGCAGATGGCTTCTTTGCTGCGATGAATGTCCAGGTGATGATTGCTCGCGTTTTGGGTGTCGGGAATCTGATTCTCAAAGGTGTCATTGGTGTGACATTGATGATGTGGATTCGCTGGTCGTTCCCACGTCTGCGAATTGATCAGGTGATGACGATGTGCCTGAAATACTGTGTGCCTCTGGCCGCGATTGGGTTTATTGGAGCCACCGCCTGGCAGTACCTTGATCTGCCGACTGGAAATACTCTGGTAGACGCGCCTCGCTACGAGCACCATGAAATGTGGACAGATGGACTTTCGAAAAACGAAAGTGACGTTGAGGCAGAAGCTGAAGCAGTGGAGTCGGTCGAAGAAGTCCAGACTCCCCATGCAAATGATAAGGTGACGGACGCTAGTTCGGTGACTGTGAAAACGGTACCGGTTTCAGTTGAGAAAGGAGGTGATCAATAATGGATTTGATCGCAGTGGCTTGGCCTTATTGGCACCAGTTCTTCTTTGTTCTTTTCGCAGCGACCGCTATCGGATTTGGCTTTGGGGTTCTACTGAGTAAAAATGTTGTCCGCATGGCTTTCTATCTCGTGCTGTCGCTTGGATCGACCGCAGGTCTGTTTTTTCTGGCCGGCGCGGAATTCGTTGGCGCGATGCAGTTAATGATCTATGTCGGTGGGACGATGGTGTTGCTGATTTTTGGAGTGATGCTTACCGCTCAAAAAGATTTTATCAATATGGACACCCATACTCAGGATTGGATCCTGGCAACCATAGTGGGTGGCTCCTTGTTGATGGTTTTACTCTTTGGAGCATTTGGTTCTGAAGATTGGAAAACTCCTCAGGATATTACGGATGCCGAAGTGCAGGCAACCAAAGAAGCGACACCTCTGGGTTTGGCTTTGACCGGGATTCGAGTCGATACATTGGGTGAATCGACGGACGCCGTGGCGGAAGGTAAGTCAGGTTATCTGATGCCTTTTATCATTGTGTCGATTCATCTGCTGGTTGTTCTGATTGGTGCAGCTTATATGGCTCGTACGAAAAAGCTCTCTCACGCAACAGATGATAAAAGTAGTCGTGCGAAGCTGATGTTGTTCAAAATGGAACACGAAGAAGAACAATTAGAAGAAGAACAGTACGTAGTAACTCATCGAGCGAAATCAGCGTTGAATCCGCTGGACTCTGAAAATGAGGACTAGTCATTCACTAAAGGAAGTGATTGGAATTTCAAAATGTTGTTAATTGGAACAGTTTCGGTTTCCTGGTACCTCGCAGTCGGAGCAGTACTTTTTGTACTGGGCGCCGTCTGTATGGCCACAAAACGTAACTTGCTGGGAGTTTTAATGGGCGTTGAGCTCGTGCTTAACGGTGCCAATATGAACTTCATTGCCTTTGGAAGCAAAGTGCTTCGCCCCGAAGGTTCGTTAGGGCTGGATGGCCAGTTAATTGCACTTTTTGTGATTGTGTTGGCAGCAGCCGAAGCCGCTGTAGCCTTAGCGATCGCACTGAACTTTTATAACAACCACAATACTGTGGACGTCGATAGAGCAAACGAGTTAAACGGCTAATGGATTATCTTCATATACTCTTAGGCATAGCTGTATTACTGCCATTAAGTGCGTTTTTTATAAACCTCTTACTTGGTCATTCGCTACGTCGAAACGGACAGAGCAAGCTGGCGGCTATTATCTCGCTTTCTGCGATTGCAGGCGCAGCCGTACTTTCTTTTATCTCCCTGTTTGTCTGGTTGGGAGCCGGAAATGGTGACGAGTCAAATCGTGTAGCTTTAGGAAAGCTAAAGCAGGCGAATAAAGAACATCTTGCCCACCTTGAAGAAGCGGAAACTCACGGCTCAGCCCATGATGGTGACGCGCACGAACATGATGATCATGCTCACGAAGGTGAAGATGCAGATCATGAACATGAGCATGGCGACAGTGAAGAAGCCGGAGAACACGCTGGTTTGTCAAAACAGACCGAAGTGTACACTGCATTTGTCGATGATTCCGCTGACACTGCCGAGGAACAAGAGCATGCCTCTGAAAAGGACGAGGGCCATGAAGCAGGACACGATGAACACGCTCATGAAGCTGATGGCGACAGTGCCCATGAAGCTCATGCAGACGATGCGGCACACGGACATACAGAAGCTCCCAAATTTGCAGCGCACTCAGGCGAATACTACACGCTTGGTACCTTTGGGAAACTAAAGCTAACGATCGGTTATTACATCGATTCGCTGACGATTGCTATGTTCTGCATGGTAACGTTCATCGCGACGCTCATTCACTGGTATGCCTCTAAATATATGGACGATGAGTTGCCTGAGAGTAAGCGAGATCATCACGTAGATCCCGCACATCATCGTTTTCTGGGCTACTTCTACAACAAAATCTTTACCGGATCCGGTGGTCATGACGATCATCACGATCATCACGATCATCACGACGATCACGACGATCATGGGCACGGACACGACGGCGAAGAGGTTAGCGAAGAAGACTACGAGTTTGTCGATCATGAAGTTGTGATGCCCGATGGAAGCCATTGCCATAGAAAAGGGCGTTACCCGCGATTCTTCCAGGCCCTGTCGCTCTTCTGTTTCAGCATGCTCGGACTCGTACTAGCCGGTAACATTGCCATGACCTTTGTGTTCTGGGAATTGGTCGGAATCTGTTCGTTCTTCCTGATCGGTTTTTATATCGAACGTGATAGTGCTTCGACTGCTGCGAATAAAGCGTTTATCGTGAACCGAGTCGGTGACTTTGGGATGATTATCGGATTGATGATCTTCTGGACAGGATTCGGGACGTTCAATTATGACCAGCTGTTCGATCAAATGGGAACAGCAGCACACGAACACGCTCATGAAGTTCACGCTCATGACGACCACAGTCATGACGATGCACATGGTGCACATGGTGACCTGGCAACGGCGATTCCAAGTGGATTTGCCGAGCAGTTTCATGCATCTGAAATTGAAGCTTATGCAGAAGAATATGGTGTCAGCAATGAAGAAGCACTCGTTGCGATTAATCATGATCGCGAATCAGAAGGGAAGTCACCTCTGGGCTACTGGCTGATGATTGTTGGTGGCTTAGGAATCTTCTGTGGTTGTGTAGGTAAGAGCGCTCAGTTTCCGCTTCATGTCTGGTTGCCTGATGCGATGGAAGGCCCCACCCCTGTTTCCGCTTTGGTTCACTCGGCCACGATGGTTGCCGCCGGAGTTTTCCTGGTGGGTCGCTTTTTCCCGATGCTCGTGCCGGAAGCCTTATTCGTCATTGCGATTATCGGAACGATCACGTTATTTATCGGAGCGACGATTGCGATTGTCGCAACCGACATTAAGAAAGTACTGGCTTATTCAACCATCTCACAACTCGGCTATATGATCATGGCTTTAGGAGTGGGAGGCTGGGTGGCTGGATTAATGCATCTGTTCACACACGCCTTCTTCAAGTCACTTCTCTTTATGGGTTCGGGTTCCGTGATTCATGCGGTGCACACCAATGAGATGACCGAGATGGGTGGCTTGCGAAAGAAAATTCCAATCACGGCCTGGACCATGTTCATTGGCTGTCTGGCGATTGCCGGAGCAGGCATTCCCTTTATCCTTGGCACCAGCGGTTACTACTCTAAAGACGCCATCCTGGAACAGGCATTTAGTTGGGGTAATTATAACGGCTGGGGATTCGGCGGTCCGTTCTTCTGGATCGCATTGGGAAGTGCTGCGATTACAGCGTTCTATATGTTCCGTATGTGGTTCATGACATTTGTTGGTAAGCCACGCGATGAAGAACGTTTTTCACACGCACATGAATACCCGCGTATGGTACATCCACTCCTGATTCTCTCGGTAATGGCCATTGGCGTCGCCTGGGCGAATCCATTCTCGAGCGGAACAGAATTAGGCTATATGCTGGAAGCTGCTCGACCCGAAGCGGTGGCCGGTCAAACACTGGCTGGGATGGGATCCGATATCGTAGTACCGGATGAACATCTGAGCCACTTGAGCGGAGTGAAAGTTCCCGTGACCTGGTTGGCGACGTTGTCCGGAGTCATCGGTATCTCATTGGCATTGCTGATGTATGCGACACCCGCCACGAAATTCCTGCGACCAGCCGAGGTTAAAGCGACGTTTGGAGGTATCTACAACTTCCTTAGAAATAAATGGTGGTTTGATGAATTGTACGACTTCCTGTTTGTACAGCCTTCCAAAGTTATTGGAAGATTTGTCTCCGCGATTGATAAGAATATTTTTGATGCCATCCTTCACTTCACGGCCAGAGCGACCAAGAAGATCGCCAACGTTTGGACGCGAATTTCGGATGGATTTGTAATCGACGGATTTGTCGACTGGCTTGGCCGGACCGTATATCGAGCCGGAACTTCGCTACGACGAATTCAAACTGGAAATCTACGTCAGTACGTGTTGTTTATCGTAATTGGCGCAGTGGCAATATTTGTCTTTGTCAGCTTTATGTGGGACCCGGCAGCAGCCAGCACTAAATAAAGCTTTCAATCAACTAACTAGAAAAACACACTTTTTCATACCAATCGAAGCATCGGCTTCACAAACACTTGGAAGAGTAAAAAAATGACATTCCTTACGATACTTGTATTTTTACCAACTCTTGGAGCATTGGTGATCGCCTTCCTTCCTAGTAAGAAAGACGAAGACGGCGTCAATGAAAAAGAGAATCAGAATCTCTTGTTGGGCGCAACCCTGACGGTTGGAGTACTTACCTTTTTGGTATCTCTGGTCGGTCTGATTTTCATGAATAGTACTGCTTTTGACGCAGGACTATCAGAGATGCAAAATGCATTTAGTTTTTCGTGGATCCCGGCATTCGATATTGAGTATGCCATGGGGATCGATGGAATCAGCTTGCCGTTGGTTTTACTGACAACCGGTGTTAGTATCCTGGCGATTCTAGCCAGTTGGTCGATTAAAAAGCATGTCAAAGCTTACTGTATCCTGTTCCTGTTACTTGAAACGGGGATGATCGGCGTCTTTTTGGCGTTGGACTTCTTCCTGTTTTATGTCTTCTGGGAAGTGATGCTGTTGCCGATGTACTTCCTGATTGGCATCTGGGGTGGTCCTCGCCGCGAATACGCAGCGATCAAGTTCTTCCTCTACACGCTACTCGGTTCAGTGCTGATGCTGATCGCCATTCTGATGATCTACTTCAACAGCGATCTGACGCTGCTTGAAGGTGATGTGTTGACTAATCTTGAAAGTCAGGGAGTTGTGGCAGCAGGACTTGCCGCTGAAGTTGCTGAAGCAACCGGACCTGTTCATACATTCAACTTAGTAGCGTTAGCTGAACTAGCGCAGACCACAGATTGTTTTAGTGCTGATCTTCAATGGTGGTGCTTCCTGTTGCTGTTTATTGGCTTCATTGTGAAAGTGCCATCGATACCGGTTCATACCTGGTTGCCGGACGCTCACGTGGAAGCCCCCACACCGATCTCTATGATTCTGGCGGGTG
>CEUY01205660.1_pt1 | contig 19413 bp, 16 predicted proteins | sample 361481 | NCBI WGS metagenome assembly CEUY01 (sample SAMEA2622737, study PRJEB7988) | marine metagenome | isolation source: saline water (ENVO:00002010), including
GGTGGTCCTGTGAACCGCAGAGGTTGCAGGGGATCACCGGGTATTCCTGAATCTGTGCGTAGCGTGCGAGATCTGCCTCGCGGCAATAGGCCATGGGCCGAACGACGATATTTTGCCCGTCGTCGCTGCGCAATTTTGGGGGCATGGATTTCAACTGGCCGCCATGGAACATGTTGAGGAACAAGGTTTCGATCATGTCATCGCTATGGTGGCCAAGCGCGATCCGGCTCATGCCGTTTTCCCGAGCATAGCGATACAGGATGCCCCGCCTCAGCCTTGAACACAGCCCGCACATGGTTTTCCCTTCGGGAATGACCCGTTTAACGATGCTATAGGTGTCTTCATCGATAATGTCGAAAGGAACCTCGCGGGTGGCAAGGTATGACTTTAAGGTTTCGACCGGAAACCCCGGTTGGTTCTGATCCAGATGCACCGCGCGCAGGGAAAACGAGACCGGGGCGCGATGGCGCAATTGCTCCAGGACATCCAGCATAACGAAAGAATCTTTGCCGCCGGAGACACAAACCATGACACTATCTCCCTCGCCAATCATCTGGAAATCCTGAATGGCCCGCCCGACCTCGCGGCGAAGCCGCTTGCTAAGTTTCTTTTCGTCAACAGATGAGTTCATGGTATTCAAATGACTGTCGGGCGGTTATCCTGATCGAAAACTTGCGCTGGTGCCGTAGTTGCTAAGTCAGGGTCTTGCGCCGCGTGAGCTCCGATTTTCTGGCGAACCTGACACGCATTGCCGTATGCTATGCCCATCATGACTCGAAAGCGCCTTATTTTATCGGCAGTTGGGCTATTGGTGGCGCTGCTGGTCTTTCCGGTAATGCTCTTGCAGTACTTCAACTGGAACCACTATCGGGATCGAGTCGCGACGTGGGTGGGTGCTGCTATCGAGCGCGAAGTGCTGATCAGCGACCGGCTCGATTTTCAGCTTTGGCCGACAACCAAACTGTCCGTCTCGGGGTTGCAGATCTCAAGTCCTGAAGGCGTGTCGGATCTGCCCTTACTGAACCTTCAAGCCGGCGAGGTGGAGTTCGCGATCTGGCCGCTGCTGTCCGGCGTTCTTGTCATCAATCAACTGGAACTGGACGAGCCATCGGTACACCTCGTCGTCAGTCCGACGGGTGAAGCCAACTGGCATTTTGATCTGGACCAGGAGCGCGATAGCAGATCATCGGCTACGCCACCGGTAATCCTGCGCGATGCGCTCATCCATCAGGGGCAGGTGCGTTTTTCCGGGCCGGATCCCCGGCTCAACCAGAATCTTGAACTCAATGAACTGAAATTGGCTCTGCCCAAAGACGGGAGCGGGGGTTCCCTGTCAGCCTCAGGAGAGCTTAAGGATAGCCCCCTGCAACTGAAGGGTCTGTTGATGTGGGTCAGTGACGACGATCTTGAGGCCTCGCTGGATCTTACGCTGGGCGCGGTCACAGGTAGCATCAAGGGCACCGTGAGCGACCTGATGGAGGGTGGCGAAACCGATCTCCGTCTTTTGCTCGAAACCGAGGATCTGACCCAGCCCATCGACATGTTTGTGCCGGGACTCACCCCGCGCGAACGCAAACTGGTTAGCGGCCCTGCGCAGGTGGCTGCAGTGATGCGTGGTCAGCCAGGCAGGGATCTGCGCCTCGATGACATCGACGTAACCACGCGCTCGGAACTTCTGCGCATCACTGCCTCCGGGTCAATCAGTTCGTTGGAAGATTTCCTCAAAGAGTCGGAGCAGGGTAGCGCCGTTTCACCGACCCGTCTTAATGTGCTCGCGGAGACCGAGCAACTCGGCACACTGGTTGGCCTCTATAAGGGACAGGTGCCTTTCGACGCGAGTGCCGAGGCTCAGGGTGTCCTGACCGGTTCGCTAGGTAACTTCCGGATCGACGATATCGTTATTGGCGCATCCGGCGAGTATGGGAATCTGTCCGCTACCGGTTACGTAGAGGGGTTACTTAACCCCAACGGGTGGTTAATTGACTTTCGTACCGAGAGTAGTACCGATCGGTTGGGTGAATTTTTAAAATCCTTTGAGCTATTGGATTTACCGATCACAGGACGAGGCGTTGCTCGTGGTCGAGTTAGCGGTTCGCGGGGCGATGTTCACGTCAGTGACATTGATCTTGAACTGGCGTCTCATTCAATGACCCTAAAGGCGAATGGCGAGATTGGCCCGATTGGTCCCGATGTCCAGTTCAGCATGCCGTTCAAGATCACGAATATCACAACCGATGATCTGGCCAAACTGATTCATTCTTATGGATCTGCTGACGCTGTTCCGGTGGGGCTGCAAGGTCAGGTTGATGCGGTGCTTATAGGAAATAGACGGGATCTTCGTATTCGTGATATTGATCTGCAGTTGGCGTCTCATTCCCTGACGCTCAACGCAGATGGTGAGATTGGTCCAATGGGTCCCGAGGCACAGTTCAACATGCCGTTCACCGTCGATGCTCGCAATCTCGCTGCGTTGGCCAAGCCTCTGGGGTTAACAGTTCCTGAGGGGTTCACGGGGCAAGCGCAGGCACGACTTTTTGGGGAACGTAAGGATCTCAATGTCAGTGAGATAAAACTGGCGGTGGCGTCCGATATAGTTACCATCAGGGCTGGCGGGACCATTGGCCCGTTGGGCAAATCCGCCGTTTTCAATATGCCAATCAGTGTCGAATCGGGTGACCTGATGGCGTTGGCTGGTGCATTCGGCTTCGATTTGCCACTGGGCGGACAGGTGACAATGTCAGCGGCGGTGGGCGGCAGCATTGGCGGTCTAGATCTTAATGGGGTCTCAGCCAACCTTGCCAACTCCTTTGGCCGGCTGACACTCAATGGCCGCGTAGCATCTCTGGGTCCTGACGCTGAATTGGATCTCGATCTGGATGCTTCGGTTCCTGATCTCGCCGCACTTGAACCCGTTCTGGGATGGTCGCTTGATCAGTATCCGGGGGTAAGCCTCATGGGCGGAGCCAATCTCTTGCGGACCGAAGGCCGGGCCCGCCTGTCCAATGTCAATGGTGTGATCAAGGCCGAGGGCATAAGATCAGGGAGATTTTCGGGCCAGTTGCCGGATTTATCCCGTCTACTCGGCAGCGGATCCATTGCTTCCCGCCTCAGTACTGGATCCATTGCTGTTGACCTCGAGGTGGATGACCTCGGACACTTTATCCGACCGTTGGGACTGACGGTTTCAAACGCCGTACCTGCGACGCTTTCCGCGAAAGTGGTCGGGAGCACTCAGCCTGAGTCGCCACTCTTTGTTGTCTTTAAGGGCAATACTGATGCGATGCGCCTGCAGGCCAACGGTCAGGTTAATATATCTGGGGAGCAGACGACTTTTGATTTGAACTCACGCTTTGATACGGACGACGTCGCGAAGATCAATCAGATTTTTGGGGCGAAGATACCGTTGGAAGGATCGCTCTCTGTTGAGACCATTTTTCGACGTGATGCGTCGCAAGATGCCAAAACCATCAACGGCATCGTTCGGGCGTCGTCGAAGGGTATCAACGCGGCAGCACAAGGAACCTTTTCATGGCCGCTGCGAAGCGGTAATCAACTGAGACTGCAATTTGAAAGTCGATCGCTTGCAAACCTTTCCTGGTGGCTGCCCGGTAACTATCTCGACCCCGGTCCTTTGCGACTTGAAAGCCAGTTTACGATCGATGAGCACCATGCCCCGTTGGGCCAGTTCTCCGCCACGCTTGGGAATAATGACCTTTCCAGTAAGGACATCAGGATTCAGGGGATTAACCTTGACAAGTTCTGGGAATTCGCTGCCATCCCGGGCGAAAAAGTTCGAATCGAAGGTGACTTCGAGTCTTCCAGACTGAATTTTCTGGAAATCTTTCCTCCCCGGAAAAAATCTCCAGAGGTCGTCGAAACCAGGGGGTCGCTTTTTTCCAATGAACCCCTGTCAGTGGACTGGATTAAAAACGTTGATCTCGACATCCACCTTCAGGCTGACGATCTCGTCTCTCGGGGTTTTAAGGCAAAAGGGCTCAGCACGGACATCGGCGTTGCCGACGGGGTATTGGATATCAGTGCCCGCTCGGGAGAATTCTCGGGAGGCACTTTCAGTATGGATATTGGGCTTGATACCCGTACCGCGCCGTACGACACCGACTTCAGATTCGACATCAACGGCCTTGTACTCGATCAGGTGCCCGCGCTTTACGATGTTCAGTTACCTCTGCAGGGCACGGTCGATGTTGTAATTGACCTTTCCGGGACAGGCGTCTCGCCAAAAGAAATTGTGTCCTCTGCTTCCGGATCTCTACTCGCTCGCGGGGTCAATACCGCCATTCCGGCAAGCGGATTTGATCTTCTGACCAATTCAATCCTGGTGCAGATCTTCAGCGCGATTAATCCAAAGAAGAAGTCAGAATTTCATCGCCTCGACTGTGGGGTGATCGGTCTTCGGATTGTGGATGGGATAGCAATGTCGCGTGACAGCGTTGCACTTCAGACGCAAGACGTCACTTACCTGATCCGGGGCGGCTTTAGTCTGAAGGATGAATCAGTCGTGTTTCTGATCAATCCCAAAGCCCGTAAGGGTTTCGGCGTATCTGCGGCAAATCTCACCAATTTTTACCGGATTGGGGGCAATCTCCTGAAACCGAAAATCGAGGCAGACCCGGAAGGGGTTCTCAAGACCGGGGCGACGTGGGGGCTTGCAGCAGCTACTGCGGGACTGTCCATTTTGGCCCAGGGGCTTTTTGATAAGTTTACAGGCGACCAGGATGTCTGCCTTAGTGCAGACAAGAATCAGGAACAGCTCCTGGCAGCCAAGCCCGGATCCGTCCCGAAAGCCTGGAAGCGCCTGCAGACGACGCCAAATGTCAGCAATGGAGAAATGCGATGAAGCATTACGGTATTTGTCGGGCACGTCAAATGAAATATCGACCACGACAAAAAATAATTTGATAGAAAAATGATGCTGAGAGAGCTTTCACAATTATTGGGGCCGCTGAGGCTGGCGCTGGCACTGGGGCTGGGAATCCTGGCTGCGATGGCACCCTTCGCCCTGGCCCCCACCAGTTACGAGGGTTGGGATTTTGTCACGACGGTGATTGTCCCAGCCCTTGTGCCAATCTTTTTTTTCGTCACGCTCCTTGATGTTTTGATGAGCGCAGTGTTCATGTCATCCAGCAGTGGCGAGCGCCGGGCAAAGCATCGCAAAGTGTTGATTACCCAATCCCTGCTGGTAGGCTTGCTGACGATTGCCTGGTTGCCGCTGTTCTGGCAGGTATTGAATCCGGCATAAGAACGAGGCGCGTATTATTCTGATGCGCAACGGCTTTCAATATGTCTTGCGGTCATGAGATCCAGATGTCCTCCCCCGCCGTTTTTGAATAGGGTAATGTCCTGCGGACTTTTCCGGCCTTTGGCATCGGTGCACAAATCGTAGAGGTCACCAAGCACATCCTCTTCAGAGATCACACCGGCCTCCATGGGAATAACGAGTTCACCGATTTCCCCTATGGTGGTTTTGCGTGAGTCAACGAAGACCTGCGCCCGTCGCATTGTTTCGTCATCTGCCTCCCGCATGTCCTTGCGAAATGCACCGACAAGATCCAGGTGCGAGCCCGGTTTGAGCCATTCTCCCCGGATCAGCGGTTCAGACGTCATGGTCGCGCAGCAAACAAGATCGGCCCAGGCGACTGCCTCGGCAAGATTGTCCGCAGCCTCGACATGGTGTTCATTTTTCAGCGTGTCAATTAACGCGTCACGCCGCTCGACTGAGCGGTTCCAGAGGCGAATCTCCTCGATCTGCGGATGGACGGTGCAGTGAGCTTCAATGAGATAAGGTGCCATGGCACCGGCTCCCACCATGAGTAACCGTCGAGAGTCGGGACGAGCAAGCAGTTTGGATCCCAGTGCCGAGTCTGCGGCCGTTTTGAGATAGGTGAGTGCGTTGCCGTCAATCGAACGCACTGGCACGCCGTTGACGCCGTCAAAAAGAATATAAGCGGCATGAATTGCCGGAAGATCGTGCGATACATTGGCGGGAAAGATACTGGCGATCTTGACCCCCAGCGCTGCGCCGCCTTGCCAGGCGGCTCGGATCAGGCAGTAGTCCTTATCCATCTGGCCGGGTTGCTCCAACAGCATGTCCTGTAGATCAGCAGGGGACGCCCGATGCATCCGGGCCAGATCATCGACCAGAGGCCCGAAGCCCACGCGCTCGAAAATCTCCTGTGCGCTGAGGTGAAAGGAATTTGATTTCATGAATAAATGCTTTTGCCTGCGGGAAGGCTTTAGTTTAGCCTCTTGTCTGAAATACAGCGCGCGCAAAACCTTCAATCAGGGACAATAATCAGGATGAGCACTCAGGACCTATCGGCGCACAATCTTGCCGGTCAGTGCGGACTGGCGTTGCTGTATCACGGTACATTCACGTCGCCGCCTGCGCTGCTGGGACAGGCGCTCCATAATGTTGCGCCGGAGACCCTTTTCCGTCAGTTGGAAGCGTTGTCGCATTCCTATCGGTTTGTCTCGGTCGATGAATACTGCCAAGCGTCGAGTCTCACAGGCCTTGCCACGGTCACAGCTGACGATGGCTACCAGTGCGTGCCTGAAGAAGCCCTCCGGGTTTTTGAGGCGCTGCAGATTCCCCTTGCGATTTTTCTCAACGGCTCGTTTATGGAAGGCAAGCTGTTCTGGCGTGACCAAGTGCGTGTGATTATGGAGCGCGGACGGGTTGCAGCGTTCGAAAGACGTTTCGGTGAGGCCTTTGAGCGGGATCCAGGGCAGTCCTTTTATCGCTACACCAAAGATCCCAGAAACAGCAGTATCCGAGTGCGCCAAATGCTGGATGCCTTCCTTGAGGAGGAAGCGCCAATCGATGGGTGTACCGAGTTCTATACTCAGAAAACCCAGAAACTCATAGCGCACCCCCTGGTCAGCTATGGCAGTCACTCAATGCATCACTACGTGCTGTCATCGCTTAGCGAGGATGAGCAATGGCGTGAAATAGACGAAAATCTGCGCTTTTTGAAAACGCTGGACGCCGTACAGCAAAGTTCTGTTTTTTCGATTCCGTTTGGTGGAGACCGGGATTACAATGACGCGACCGTCAGGCTGGCCGCTGAAGCAGGACACAGTGCGATGCTGCTGAGCCGCGGGGTAGTGCAGGGTGGGATTGTTCACCGAGATGGCCGATTGCCGATGGTTGATCGGGTGATGCCAAGAGACGTCAAAGTGGCTGATTTGCTTTTGGATCTGCAGACACGGTTCAATGCGTCCGGGCATTAGGCTCGGGCAACAAGATTTTGGAGGAATCGGGTGGCAAAGAAATCCAGTCGAATGGGGGGGCGGGCGGCACGCCAGGCATTGCGGGCAGCGCCGATACCTGAAGACGAAAAACCGGTTCGGCCGGGTCTTCAAAGCGGGCGCTATCAGCCGTTGACCCAGGATGAAGTTGAGCGGATTCATGAGGCAGCGATCCAGACTCTTGAAACCATCGGATTTGCCAATGCGCTGCCATCAATTATTGAGCGGGTGACGGCTGCCGGTGGTACCTATACTGAGGATGAGCGGCTGCTGATTCCGCGATCCCTGGTTGAGGATGCACTGTCCAGGTGCGCCAAGAACATCACGCTGTATGCCCAGGATTCCCGCTATGACCTGGATCTCAGCGGGAGTCGCACCTACTTTGGGACGGCCGGGGCGGCGGTGCACATCGTGGATACCGTCAAGCGGGAGTACCGCGAGTCGACGGCACAGGATCTCTACGATGCGGCACGCATCGTCGACCAGATGGAGCATATCCACTTCTTCCAGCGTTCCATGGTGTTGCGGGATATCGAGGATCCTGCCGAGATGGATTTCAACACTTGCTACGCCGCTATCGCGGGTACCGCCAAACATGTTGGGACGAGTTTTGTTGAGCCGGCCCACGCCCACCAGGCGATCGATATGCTGGAAATGATTGCCGGAGGGGAAGCCGCGTGGCGCGAGCGGCCTTTTGTCAGTTGCTCGTGTTGTTTTGTTGTTCCGCCTATGCGTTTTGCCGAGGATGCCTGCCGCGTGCTCGAAGCTTGTGTAGAGCGGGGCATGCCGGTACTGCTGCTGGCGGCGGGACAGGCCGGGGCGACAAGCCCGGCTTCACTGGCGGGCGCAGTCGTCCAGGAAGTGGCAGAAGTGCTGGGTGGGCTGGTTTATGTAAACCTGATTAAGCCGGGGCACCCGGCAATCTTTGGGACCTGGCCGTTTGTCTCAGATCTTCGCACCGGTGCGATGAGTGGCGGCAGCGGCGAACAGGCCGTATTGATGGCGGCCTGCGGCCAAATGGGCCGTTATTATGATCTTCCCACCGGGATTGCTGCAGGCATGGCGGACGCCAAACTGCCCGACGCACAGTCAGGCTATGAGAAAGCGTATACGAACGTGCTGGCCGGCCATAGCGGGGCCAACCTGATTTATGAAGCGGCCGGCATGCACGCAAGCCTGCTGGGATGCTGTCTGGAGAGCTACGTCATCGACAACGATATGCTGGGCGCGATCAACCGGACCATTCGCGGCATCGAGATCACGGAGGCGTCCCTTTCCGTGGATACGATCCGCGATGTCTGTGTCGGAGGACCGAGTCACTTCCTTGGGCACAACCAGACCATGACGCTGATGCAGCGCGATTATGTTTATCCCGAAGTCGGGGACCGGCTGAGCCCTAAAGAGTGGAACGAAAAGGGTCGGCCAGATCTGCTCGAGATGGCGCGAACAAAAGTGGCAGAGATTCTCTCAGGTCCCCGGCCCTTACACCTCCCTCTTGAGATGGACCAACAGATTCGTGATCACTTCCCGGTGCGGCTGAGCGAGAGCACGATGGGAGACGCGGAAGCCGCCTGACCGCCGCGTCCTGCGGGCGGTCAGGGGGAAAGCCGTGTGATTACCCAATCACCATTAGCATTGTGGGTGTATTCAAAGCGGTCATGCAGCCGGTCGGACTGGCTCTGCCAGAATTCCATGCTTTCCGGTTCAAGCCGGTAGCCGCCCCAGAATGAAGGCAGCGGGACCTCACCGGCGGAGAACTTCTGCTTGATTTCCTCCAGTTTGGACTCCAGCACGCCCCGAGCCGAGATGATGCTGCTTTGATCTGATGCCCAGGCACCCAACTGACTGCCCCGGTTGCGGGTCAGAAAGTATTTGAGCGATTCGCTTGTCGCAATGCGCGAAACCGGCCCCCTGGCGATCACTTGACGGCCCTGGCGTACCCAGGGAAACAGCATCGCGGCGTGCGGATTCTCGTCAAGATCTTTGGCTTTGCGGCTGGAGTAGTTGGTGAAAAAGACAAAGCCGTTGGCGTCATAGATTTTCATCAACACCGTACGCACACTCGGGATGCCAAGTCGGGACGCGGTGGCCAGACTGACGGCGTTGGGGGCATCAGGATCAATCTCACAGATCTCAGAAAACCAGCGCTCAAACTGTTCGAAGGGGTCCTTCGAGAGGGTATCGGCATCGAGCGATCCTTGAGAAAAATCTTCTCTAAGATTTCCTGGGAGCGTCATCAAGTCTCATCCGGTGGGCTATGGGTCATCACTGGACCATAACGGCCTGGCCGTTACGGCTGACCGGCAGATCGTAGCTCCAGATATCGACATCCAAGCCCTTCTCACGCCAATGCTCCGCGAGTTCGCCCAGATAACGCTGGAAACTCGGCTGCGTAATATAGGCTTTGTCATTGACGTAACGCATGATGCCCTGGGTATGGAAGGTGCGGAAAGCGCCGTCCAGGCGCATAACTTCTTTTCCAAAGGTGTCAAAGAATACAACCGTCGGTGCGAACTGAATGTTGAGATCTCTGGCGAATACGCGGGCCGTTGTCTGTCGTCCATCGGGTGCGGTGATGGGCTGATCAGACCACATATCAATCTGGACCGAGCGCATTTTGCCGGCCTGCGCCCGAACAATGTCCTGACTCAGCACTTTCTCATGCAATGTATCGCATTGTTGGCAGTTGGGTTGCTCAAAATAGACCGCCAGTGCCTGACCTGCATTGAGTGAAAGATCAGCAGATGCCGTTTCGAAGAAGGGCTGAGGGTTGAGTTGGGAATTGGCATCCTGCGCCTTAAGGCTGGCGAGATACGCGCTGAAGTCGCCCGAGTTGTCGGTATCGCTTCGAGCCCACGCGAGCGCTGCCCTGAAGGCTTCGGGTGGATAATAGCCATTCAGCCTTAAGACAACCTGACGTGCTTCGTCAAAAAACAACAGCGTGGGTGTGTAGTGCACCTGCAATGCCGCAGCCAGGGTCTTTTCAGTAAAAGTCCGGCCGCCAACCTGCACAACCTCCCGATCACCCCACATATTGACAGCGACGAGATCAAAGTGGGCCTGCATGGCATTTGTGATGTCTCTTTGTGCAAAGTTGTGTTCAATCAGGGCGTTGCAGTAGGGACAGCCTGTCTGCCAGAAATAGAGCACGAGCCGACGGCCCTCAGCCGCCGCTTCATCGATATCTTCCTCAAAGTCGAGAAAACTCTCCTTGAACCAGCCCGGATGCTCTGTGTCCATCGCGCCCAAAAAGGCACCCAATTCCTCGTTTGCCCGAGACAGCGTTGGGTGGAGTGAGCCGATGAGCATCATCATCGACGCCACCGCGATCGCAAAAGACTTCACGCTTGCCATTGATGCTTGGCGGTGGAGACTCATGCCACCCGCACCGGAAAAGAGGCAATTTTATCTTTCCAGACGCGAGGTCCTTCGGTGTGCACGGAAGCCCCTGTGCTGTCGACCGCGACCGTCACCGGCATGTCTTCCACCTCGAATTCGTAAATGGCTTCCATGCCGAGATCCTCAAATGCAATCACGCGAGCCGAGCGGATAGCTTTGGAGACGAGATAGGCCGCCCCGCCTACAGCGATGAGATAAACGCTCTGGTGCCGCTTGATCGCCTCAATGGCCTCCGGGCCGCGCTCAGCTTTTCCGATCATGCCGGCGAGACCCGTCCCGGAAAGCATCGCGTCGGTGAATTTGTCCATGCGGGTCGCCGTCGTAGGGCCTGCCGGGCCGACCGCTTCATCGGCGACGGGATCGACCGGCCCAACGTAATAAATGAGACGTCCGGTGAATTCGACACCGTCCGGCAGCGGGACGCCTGACTCCATCATCTCAACCAGCCTTTTATGAGCCGCATCCCGGCCGGTCAGGATTTTTCCACTCAACAGCAGGTTGTCACCAATGCGCCACGACCGGTATTCATCGGGAGTCAGTTCATCCAGATTGACACGTTCTCCGACTGCCTGCTGAGTGATGTTGGGCCACACTGAGATATCGACCCGGGGCAACTCAGCGGGGCCGGCCCCCTCGAGGGTGAAATGAATGTGCCGGGTCGCCGCGCAGTTCGGGATCATGGCGACGGGCAGGGACGCGGCATGGGTTGCGTAGGTTTTGATCTTGACATCAAGTACCGTGGTCAGGCCTCCAAGCCCTTGCGCACCGATGCCGAGTTGATTCACCGCCTCAAAAATCTCAAGGCGAAGCGTTTCTACGGGTGTTTTAGGCCCGTGCTCCACAATCTCGGCCATATCGACGGGGGCCATAAGGGACTCTTTCGCCAGCAGCATGGCCTTTTCCGGCGTGCCGCCGATACCGATGCCGAGAATGCCCGGCGGACACCAGCCGGCGCCCATGGTGGGCAGGGTCTGGGTGACCCAGGCGGCAAGATCGTCGCTTGGGTTCAGCATCGCGAGTTTGGCCTTGTTTTCAGATCCACCGCCTTTGGCGGCGACCGTCATTTCAATCGTCTCCCCCGGAACGATCTCAGTATGGACTACCGCCGGGGTGTTGTCGCCTGTGTTCTTGCGGTCGCCGATGGGCGGTGTGATCACCGATGCCCTAAGCGGGTTTTCGGGATCGGTATAGGCGCGGCGCACACCCTCGTCGATCGCTTCCTGAAGCGATGCATTGCCTTCGATGACCACGGATTGCCCCAGTTTCACGAATACCACCACGATTCCGGTATCCTGGCAGACGGGCCGGTGACCTTCGGCCGCCATGCGTGAGTTGATCAGGATCTGCGCGATCGCATTTTTTGCCGGCTCTGAGATTTCGTTCTCATAGGCCCGGGTCATCGCCTCGACAAAATCGGGCGGATGATAGTAAGAGATGTATTGAAGCGCGTCAGCGACGCTGCTCGAGATGTCTTCGGTTCGAATGCGTGTCATGCGCCGGCAATAACCTTAGGGATACGTTTTATCGTCTGACCGGGTTACTAAGTGTAGCAAAGCCGATTGAGAGCAAGGGACGGGATCCAGGGAGTCCGTTCCACTCAAGCCGTCAAAATTGGTAGGATTAACACCTGGGTTTGCTGCTGTCGGGCAGGCCGGTCCGGAGGTCAGTTCCGGACGCTTACCACGCACTTTCAGAGACTATGCTCGATTCACTGCACCCGGGATTTCGATGGTTGCTCGCCTGTGTTTTGTTGGCGGGGTTTTTGCAATCTGACCCGGCAGAGGCGTTTATCGAGGTCAAGCAGCACAAGATGCGCTGCAGTAAAGCCTTTCCCTGCCCTTCGGCACTGCAGGATCGGGTCAACTTCTGGATCGATGTGTACAGCCGCTGGGACAGCCAGGATGCGGTGCTACATGACTCGGTGGCTCCGAGTCGGGTGTACAAGGTCATTGAGGGGCGGGCCTGTGGGCGCAAGGGCAACACCGCCTTTATCAAGGACCAAAAAAAGCGCATCGCGGCAGAACTGCATACACTGGCCAAGAAGATCGACCGCAAGTCGCCGGTCAACAGCGCCTATCAGAAGCATCTGCTGAAGCTCTTCCCGAAGCGCTCGAGCGCTGACATCCGCCGTGCTGCGGGCGATATTCGCTGCCAGTCGGGTAACCGGGACGGCTTTATGGCGGCACTGCGCCGATTTGGAACCTACGGCCCGATGGTAAGGCAGGTGTTGAAGGTCTCGGGACTGCACAGCGATATCCAGTATCTGCCTTTTGTGGAGTCTTCGTACAGTCCCAAGGCCTATTCCCGAGTCGGCGCAGCGGGCTTGTGGCAAATCATGCCGGCGACCGGACGCGATCTCGGGCTGAAGCTCGATGCTACGGTGGACGAGCGTCTCGACCCCGAGGCAGCAACCTGGGCCGCAGCCCGTTATCTCATAAAGGCGCGCAAGACGCTGACGGTTGCTGCAAAGGCCAAAGACAGCCGAATCTCACAGCACGACCTCAGTCCCTTTGTGATTACCTCGTACAACTATGGTGTCAATGGAATGCGGCGGGCGATCAAGAAAATGGGTCCCCACTACATGCGGGTGATCAACCATTACCGCTCAAGCCAATTTCAGGTAGCGGTGAAGAATTTTTACGCAGGGTTTTTGGCCGCGCGCCACGTGGCCCGTAACCAAAAACAGTTTTTTGGCAGTATCACACCCGGCCGGCCGCTTCAGTACCAGACCCTGGTTCTCGACCGTACGGTTTCAATTGCCCGGGTGCAAAGCGTCTTCGGTCTGACGGAAGCTCAATTGAAGACGCTCAACCCCGCGCTGACCCGATTTGTCTGGCACGGCTGGCGTTTTATTCCCGACGGTTACCGTTTGCGCCTGCCGAAACGTCAGAACGGCTGGACCAACCACGTGGCCCGGCTTCGAATGTTGCCGTCCGAAACCCGGCAAAGCGGCTCGCTGGAGTACACGGTACGTTCCGGGGATACGGCCTGCGGGATTGCGGCTGCCTTTCGGGTGGACTGCCGCGAACTGATTGCGGTTAACGGCCTTAACCGAAAGGCCATGATTCGCGTGGGGCAGAAACTGCAGATCCCGGGCAAGGGACGCGCCAGAAGCCGCGTTGCCGGGCGGGGTCTTTATGAGGTCCAGCCTGGAGATAGTGCCTGCGCCGTCGCGGCCCGTTTTGGCGTGGACTGTGATGATCTTCTGGCAGCAAACGGCCTGCACCGTGGTTCTGTGATTCAGATGGGGGCGTCACTCGTGATTCCGGGCACTATCCCCACGGCGCCCGGAGGAAGTTATACCGTCGGCAAGGGTGATAGCGCCTGCAGTATCGCAAGCCGTCACGGCATCAGTTGTGAAGCACTGCTTGCAGCCAATGGACTCGCCAAGCGCGATCTGATTTTCCCGGGGCAGACGCTCACTGTGCCAGGGGTGGCGGCACCGGGCGCCACCGTTCAGCATGCCTCAACCGATGAGCTCGTCGAGACCGTGACTTACCTTGTGGTGAGCGGGGACAGCGCCTGCCGGATTGCTGCCCGGTTCCAGGTGTCCTGCCGTCGCCTGATCACTGACAACCAGCTTGGCGCGGATGCGCTCATCCGCCCTGGACAGTCTCTTGCTATCGCGGGGGTCCGGGCAAGTCTTGCCCGTTCCTACTCACCGCCCGCGCAGACAGCCGAACGGGCCACCCCGCCGGCAACCCAGACATCAGGCGCAGATGCAGCCTGGCCGAAAATCGCAGACACGGGTGCGGACATTTCAGGATCCGATCTGAGCGGTGTCAGTCCTCTGGACAGGCCAATTGATCTTTCGGTACAGCGGTCCGCAGTAGATGGCAGAACGCTCTACCGGATCAATGTCGAGCCTGAAGAGACTCTGGGACACTATTCTGATTGGCTGCGCCTTGGCGGCGTTAAGGGTATTCGCGAACTCAATGGTTTTGACGCCAGCCAGGTTCTCGCAAGCGGTGATGCACTGTTACTGCCCGTCACAGATGAAACTCAGCAGGATGCCTTTGAGAGGCGCCGCGAGGAATATCACCAGGTACTGGTGGAAGAGTTCAAAGAGAATTTTGAGGTGACGGGGTCACAGCAGTACAAAATCCAGTCAGGCGATAGTCTTTGGGTGCTGGCTCGTGAATTCGAACTGCCGATCTGGGTGATCACCCGCTATAACCCGGAGTTGAGAAGCGGCCCGCCAAGAGCCGGGACCTCCATCACGATCCCTCGAATCCGCTCACGGCAGGGCTGAACCTCTGTCGGCGGCCCTCGCTAGTCGTCAGATTCGAGTTTCAGGGCAACGGAATTGATGCAGTAGCGCTGGCCGGTGGGTTGGGGGCCGTCCGGAAAGACGTGACCAAGGTGCGCTTCACACCGGCCGCAGCGCACTTCCGTTCTCACCATGCCGAGGCTCGCATCGTGATGCTCATCGACTTCGGCGCCTTCTACCGGTTGCCAGAAACTGGGCCACCCGGAGCCGGAGTCAAACTTGTGCTGCGAATGAAAGAGCGGTTCGCCGCAGCAAACGCAATGATAAATACCGGGACGTTTGCAGTCGTTGTATTCACCCGAAAAAGGGCGCTCGGTGCCGTGCTCACGACAGACGTAGTACTGCTCGGCTGTGAGGGCAGAGCGCCATTCGGCTTCGGTGCGTTGGTGTCTTTCGTTCTTGCTCATTATCAGGATTCCGTTGAGACATTGTGTTCTTGGGCTCGGGCAAGGCGTGCTTCATAGGCTTTGCGGGCGATCGCGACATCTTCAAAGAACCAGGAAAGTTCATCCGGGCGCAGGGCTTGGGGTCCGTCCACCAGGGCGTCTTCTGGCTGGGGATGAAAGTCCACCAGAACCATGTTGGCCCCGGCGATAACGCCTTGCGCTGTTGCATGCATGAGGTCCGAGATGCCGTCCGGCCCGACGTTTCTGGTACCGACCGAGTGAGAGGGGTCAATGCAAACAGGTAGATGAGTAAGATGACGCACCACCGGCACATGCCCAAAATCCACGAGGTTACGGTGGGGGTCCCCCATGTTGGTCTTCATGCCCCTGAGACAAAAAATGATGTTGCGGTTGCCTTCGCTCGCGAGGTATTCGGCGGCATTTAACGATTCATCCAGGGTGATACCAAAGCCGCGTTTTAACAGCACCGGCAACTCAGACTGTCGGCCGACTTCTTTGAGGAGCTCAAAGTTCTGTGTGTTGCGTGTCCCGATCTGCAGCATTACGCCCGTGGGGTGGCCGGTATCCTTGAGCGCCTGTCTGATCTCCTGTACGTGCGAGTCATGGGTCACTTCCATAGCGATGACACGGATACCGTATTTGCCTGCGAGCTCAAATACCCAGGGCAGGCACGTGGCGCCGTGGCCCTGGAAGGAATAGGGGTTGGTTCTCGGCTTATAGGCACCCATCCGGGTGCAGACCTGCCCCTGCTCCTGAAGAAGTTTCATCATGGTTTCAACATTGGCGGGGTTGTCCACAGCGCACAGGCCAGCGAAAACATGAAGCGAGTGCTGATCAAATCGCACCCCGTTGTAGGTGAATCCGGCATCCCGGACATCCCCGGCATGGCGGCCGATCACCCGGTATTCCCGAGAGACCCGCACCACCTTTTCAACGCCCGGCAGGCTTTCAATCTCTGCCTGATCGAGCGCGGCGACATCTCCGATCACGTAAATCTCAGACAGGGTCCGGTCAGCGCCGGTAATACTGTGTGTTCGGGGCGTGATACCGGATTTGCTCGCGAGATACGACATTACGGCTTTGCCCTCGTCGGTATCGAGGGAACTATCGGGGTGCAAAATGACAATCATGGAGAGATACCCGTGGTGACTGGAGTGTCGGGATGGTTGCCCCATTCGGACCAGGAACCCGCATAACCGCGCACCCGTGGGAAGCCAAGCGATTTTAGCATCAGCCAGGCGTGCGCCGACCGGTGATGACTTTGGCAATAGGTGATCACTTCCTGCTCAGGCCTGATGCCCACTGTACTCAAGGCGTCGTTCAGAATGTCCGGGGACTTAAGTCGCAGGTTGCGGTTTTTGTCCATCGTGTCAAGCCAGTTGAGGTTCACCGCTCCGGGGATATGTCCGCCTCGGGCAGCACGCACTTTGGTTCCCGCATATTCTTCCGGGGTGCGTGCATCCAGCAGCGCGACGGACTCATCGTCCAGATGCCGAAGGATGTATGTGTCGTCAGCAAGCACACTGGGATTTCTCGCGGCGAGCGGCAGCGTAGCGCTGATATCGGGCAGTACAGGCTGGTTATTCACCGGGTACCCCTCATTGCTCCAGGCGTGCAGTCCGCCATTTAATACCTGCACCGACTCATAGCCCAGATAGTGCAGGGTCCAGGCAAGACGCGCAGCACAGCCGCTGCCTTCGTCATCGTAAGCCACGATCCGGGACATCTCGTCGAGTTTCAGCATGCCAGCAATCTTTACCAGCCGCTCTTCAGGGGGAAGCAATCCCGGAGCGGGCTGGGTACCGATATTGAGGATCGAGTACTCCATGTGCATCGCCCCCGGGATATGCAACTGGGCATACGTGGCAGCCTTGCTGAGATCAACCACCAGAAGCTGAGCATCTGAAAGCATTGCTTGCAGCGCTTCCGGCTCGATTAAAATAGACGTGTTTACCATGATGGTCCAGACCAAAAATTATTAAGAGCGTTGCTGAGGTATCTCACAAAGCTGAATCTACGCTCCGGCGACGACGTGGCCATTTATGCGTTAACGAGGTGAATGATAACCCCGGCGCGCCTTCCGCTCTATGCCACAACCGGTCAGGCAGTCGGCGGAAATGTAGTCGAGAGAGATCTTTGCGATAATGCGGTCTTCGGTTCGCCGCAAAAAAGGCAGGCGCAGTTATCGGGCCAGCGTCATGATTGGCCCGTCCCGCAGGAGTGCAATATGAAACTGGTTACCGCGATCATTAAGCCATTCAAGCTCGACGATGTCCGCGATGCGTTGGCTGAGGTGGGCATCAAGGGGATGACCGTAACGGAGGTCAAAGGTTTCGGCCGGCAGAAAGGCCATACGGAACTTTATCGCGGTGCCGAGTATGTCGTGGATTTTGTACCCAAGGTCAAACTCGAAGTCGCAGTCGACTCGGCCATCCTGGACCAGGTGATTGATGCCATTGTCGGGGCTGCCCGTACGGAGAAGATCGGAGACGGCAAGATCTTTGTCTACGACGTCGAGCGGATTCTGCGTATCCGAACCGGCGAGACGGATCAGGACGCGCTCTAAACCTGGCGTTAACGCTCCGGAATCAGTCGCCGTTTGACGCTGGGCCGGTGTCGTTGTCTGATGCGGGGATCAGATGCACATCGCGCTGAGGGAAGGGGATGGAAATGCCCTCCGCATCAAGCCAGAGCTTGACCTTCTTGTTGAGTTCAAACTTCAGCGCCCAGAAATTGCTCCTCTCCGACCAGCAACGCAGGCTGAGATCCACCGAGGATTCACCCAGATTGGTGACCAGAACCTGGGGTGCAGGATCGTCGAGGACGCGCTCGTCCTGTTTAAGGTGCTCCAGCAAAAGCGCCATGGCACGTTCCACGTCGTCCTCATAAGCGATCCCCACAGGGACATCCATACGTCGGGTCGGCAGACGGCTGTAGTTCAGAATCGACGTATTCCATAAAGAACTGTTCGGGACAGACTGGTAGACCCCGTCAAAGGTCGTCATGTCTGTCGTGAAAAGACCGATCTCATCGACTGTTCCGGAGGTGCCGCCGGCGTCTATGTAGTCACCCACCTTAAAGGGGCGCAAGACGAGCAGCATGATACCGGCTGCGATATTCTGGAGCGTTCCCTGAAGCGCCAGGCCAATCGCAAGGCCCGCCGCACCCAGTACCGCGATGATGGATGTGGTTTGAACGCCGACGCGTGCCAGGACTGCGACCAGCGTGATCGCGATAATGGCGTACCGAGCCAGTGATGAGAGAAAAGGCTTGAGAGTGGCATCCATGCGCGGCAGTTGATCCAAGGCGCGAAGGATGAGTTTTTGTACCCGGCCGGCGAGCCACCAGCCGAACACCAGTATGACGAGCGCCGCGATAAGTTCGAGACCATAACTCGTGGCGAGTTCGATCAGCGCTTTCCAGTGGGCGGAAAGTTCTTTGTCCATCAAACGAGTCTAACTGCAATAGTGGTCTGCGCATAGAGTGCGGTCAGTCGTGCAGGGAGGAGCATTCTTGGGCATAAAATTGGGATGTCAATTTCGAATGCCTGCCAGCTTGGGCAGAAACTAGAGCGGAGCGCCAAGATGAATGAGATGTTCAAAGCGACTGATAATGCGGTTGCGTTGAAGATGCCGATCGGAGAATCATTAATGTTGAAGTCCCGGGAGATTCCCTGGCAGAGCAGCGATGCCCCTGGATTTTGGGTAAAACCATTAATAGAAGACGAAAGCCAGGGAATCCGCACGTGGCTGATGAAGGTGGACGCCGGTGCTTTTTCGGAGATGCATGGCCATAGTGAATACGAGCAGATTTATGTGCTGGAAGGCGCCTTCTTTGATCAGGATCATGTGTATGGCCCGGGTGATTTTATTGTGCGTGCTCCGGGCGCATTGCACACGGCGGGTAGCAAAGAGGGCGCTGTTGTATTGCTCTTTTATTCGCCAAGACCTAATGGTGATTAAATGCAAACCAGAGGAATGGGCCTGACTGAGAGGAAAGGAGCTTTAGTGCTAGAGCGCCTTTGCGGCCGCTGCCGCCTCGCTGATTGCGACTTCGACGGTGCGCGGT
>CEUY01002230.1_pt1 | contig 19408 bp, 18 predicted proteins | sample 361481 | NCBI WGS metagenome assembly CEUY01 (sample SAMEA2622737, study PRJEB7988) | marine metagenome | isolation source: saline water (ENVO:00002010), including
ATTTTGTTGCGCCTCTAGTACCAATCGGACTCGGTCTTGGGCGTTTGGGAAATTTCATAAATAATGAGCTATGGGGGAGGCAAACTGATTCACCCATAGGATTTTTTGTAGATGGAGTCGTTCGGCATCCGACCCAATTGTATGAGGCAGCATTAGAGGGACTGATTTTATTTTTGATCTTATGGGTCTATTCTCGTTTTAAGAGAGGACGCGGACTGGTCGCAGCTGCTTTCTTACTTTATTACTCAATTTTTAGGATCTTCATTGAATTTTTCAGAGTCCCCGATGCTCATATCGGCTACCTGTATAACGACTGGCTGACTCTTGGCCAATTACTCTCATTGCCTATGCTAATCTTGGGTTTATGGATTATAATTAATCACAGATTCAAAGAAGAGCAATTCGGATAATAGATAAGGAAAAGCTTTGGAGCAGTATCTAGACTTATTACAGAAAATTCTTGATGAGGGACAGGTCAAGGACGATAGAACTGGCACTGGTACCAAAAGTTTCTTCGGCCATCAAATGCGCTTTGACCTAAATCAAGGATTCCCAATTTTGACAACAAAGAAGATTTTTTTCAAAGGCGTTGTCTATGAGCTTTTATGGTTTTTGGATGGCTCTACGGACAACAATGCACTGAAAGACAATGGCGTGCATATTTGGGATGAATGGGAAACAGATTCAGGAGACCTTGGCCCCATATATGGATTCCAATGGAGAAATTGGGTTGATCACAATAATGGACAACAAATTGATCAGATTCAGCAAGTCATTGATCAAATCAGAAGCAATCCTTCATCGAGAAGAATCATTGTCAGTGCTTGGAATGTTGCCGACTTACCTGATGAAAGTATTTCCCCTCAGGAAAATGTGCAAGAGGGAAAGATGGCTTTGGCACCATGTCATGCAATTTTTCAATTTTTTGTTTCACAAGGAAAACTGTCATGTCAGCTCTATCAAAGAAGCTGTGATACATTCTTGGGATTGGGATTCAATATTGCTTCATATAGCTTATTAACGCATATGATTGCTCAACAATGTGATTTAGATATAGGTGAATTCATTTGGACAGGGGGTGACGTGCATCTCTACCTCAATCATTTGGAGCAGGCAAATGAACAACTTAAAAGAGAACCATATCCTCTTCCAACTCTCAAAATCAATCGAAAGCCAGCATCAATTTTTGAATACAAGTATGATGACTTTGAGCTCATCAATTATGAGTCACATCCTCATATATCAGCACCTATCTCGATATAAAGCTTTGAACTTTAATTCTCTTCTGAGGCTCCCTAAGATCAATTGCAATCATTTCGCCACCCCAGACACAGCCCGCATCTAAGCAAGATACATTTTCATACTGAAAGTCTTCCAAAGTCGACCAGTGCCCAAATAAAATATTCATATCTGTAATCTTCATTTCTGGGCTCATGAACCATGGCATGAATGCGTCATTTGTATTTTTGGGAGAATTTTTCTCTGTGAAATTGCAAACACCATTTTGATCTATAAACCGCAATCTGGTGAAACAATTGATGATTGAGTTTATTTTTCTTGTGCCCTCTAAATCGGCAGACCAAGAGTCATCGGAATACATTTTTGATAAGACTTTTGATGCATTATTGCTTTGTATAAGTGATTCGATTTCTCTTGCCATTGATCTGGCTTGAAATATATCCCAAGAAGGGTGGATTCCTGCATGAACCATGATTGAATTAAAAGACGGCTCTTCATGCATTATTGGCTGATGTCTCAACCACTCAATGAGATTGATCTTATTTTTTGATTCTAATATTGGCTTGATTGAATGATCTTTTTCACGATAAGGCTGGTTACCAATTGCAAGGGCGAGTAGATGTAGGTCATGATTGCCAAGGGTATTCAATACACAGTGATTCATTGAGTATAGAAATTCAAGAACCTCTAATGATTTAGGTCCTCGATTGATAAGATCTCCTAAAAAGATCAATTGATCTGAAGATGATTTGAAATCTAAGAGATCAAGTAATGCCTTAAGCTCGTCTAAGCAACCCTGGACATCCCCAATGACTATTTTTCTCACTCAGTCGACCTCTCAATTTCTGATAATCTAATGTAATCATTGACACTGAGATTCTCAGCTCTGGCATTTGGGTCAATTCCAGATTCTATAATCTTCTCGGGTGTAAACAGCTCATTTAATGAATTACGGATTTTCTTTCTTCTTTGATTAAAAGCCATTTTTATAATTTCATCTAAATTAGAGCGGACTTTTTCTTCGAGTGGTTGTTTTGGCTCAAGTTTTACGATTGATGAGAGAACTTTAGGTTTTGGATGAAATGCTCCAGGTTTGATATCTAGCATCTTCAATGCAGTACATCTTGACTGAATTGCAACCGATAATCTTCCATATGTTTTATTGTTGTGGTTGCTTACCATGCGATCCGCAACTTCCTTTTGTACCATGACATGAAAGTCATGAAATATAGCTGAGAACTCAAGCAAATGAAAAAGCAAAGGTGTAGAAATATGGTAGGGCAGATTGCCAATGAGTCGAATCTTTTTTTCCTTCTTAAGCGATGCAAAATCAAACCTCATTGCGTCTGCTTGAATGACATTGATCAATCCTTTCCGATCATGCTCATTTAGATAATTAGCAAGATCTTTATCAAGCTCTATTACGTCTATTGAGTCCACCATTTCTATGATTGGGAAAGTCATTGAGCCATATCCTGGGCCTATTTCTATGACATGGTCACTCTTCGCTAAATTAAAGGATTTGATGATCTTTTTGATTACATTTTGATCAGTCAGAAAATTCTGGCTTAAATGTTTCTTAGCTTTGAGCTGACTTGGTTTTTTCATAAGAGTTAGCCATTGATTTTGCAGTATCTAAGGCATGATAAAGACTCTGGTGATTAATGTCTGGCATTCCTACTTTGTCATATGCAACACCGTGATCTACGGATGTTCTTATTATTTTTAGACCCATGGTAACGTTTGTTGAGAGGTGAGGGTTTGCATACTTAAATAATGGCAGAAGTTGATCATGAAAAATACTAAGTATCAGATCATATTCAATGTCACCCAAGAGAATTGTGTCTGCCGCAAAAGGCCCATTAATATCAATGCCTGATTCATTTAATGTGCTCAAGGCAGGAAGAAAAATATCCTCTTCCTCTTTGCCTATGTGTCCATTTTCTCCTGCATGTGGATTCAGACCAACAATACCAATATTCGGATTTTCTATACCAAAATAATTCACAAGATCAGAATGAATGATACTGACAACATCGATTATCCCGTTAGATGTGATATGAGTCGAAACCTCTTTAAATGGAAGGTGTGTTGTGAGTAATGCAATTTTCATTTGATCTGATACAAATGACATCACTGGAGTTTGGTTACAAAGTTGCCCTATGTATTCAGTATGACCAGTGAAGGCATAACCACTATTGATAATGGCTTCTTTATTTACTGGCCCCGTTATGCATCCAGAAAACCGACCATTAAGGCATCCTTTAACAGCATAGTTGATCATAGAGAGAACATAAGAACCATTTTCCGAGTCCATGACACCTGGTTGAACAGTATGATTCAGATTGAAGTCTTTGACCAAGAGCGTATTTTTCTGGATTTGAGAGTCTAGGACTGATTCATCAAACTCAATAAATTTAACATCCATGGCATGCATCTCAGCTCTTTCTCTAAGCAGTTTAATATTGCCTAATACAACAAATTGATGGCTGTCATCCCTGAGAGCTATTTTTAGGGAGATATCCGGCCCGATACCGGCTGGATCACCTGATGTTACAGCATATAGTTCTGACATTCTCGTCTAACTGGAAAATCAGTCGAATGGAAGCTTCTCTACATAAGCTTCATCCCTAAGTTCTCTGGCCCATATTTCTATTTCATCAGAAAGCTTCAAGTTTCTTATGGCAGAGACAGCTTTCCGTCTTTGAACTTCTTGAGTGATGTCATGCGATCTTTGGCCCATGAATTGGATGATGTGCCATCCATATCTTGATTTGAAAGGCGCGCTGATTTGATTCATTTCCAATGAATAAGCGATCTCTTCAAACTCAGGTACAAAAAACCCCCTTGGGGCCCAACCCATATCACCGCCATCTTGGGCAGAACCTGGATCTTCAGAAACAGCAGATGCAACAGCTCCAAAGTCCCCTTCATCAATGATTTGTGTTCGAATGGTTTTGAGTTTCTCTTCAGCAGCAGCATCATCTAGTATTTCATTCGTTTTAATGAGTATATGTCTGACATTTATTTGCTCTTCAATTACTGGATCATTACCTTTGATTCCGTTGACCTTAAGCAAGTGAAAGCCACTGGCACTCTGAAATGGTTGTGAGAGTTCACCGATCTTCGTATTTCTAATTGCTGAGACGAATATTTCAGGCAATTCATTGCCTTTCATCCAGCCCAACCTTCCACCATTAGAAGATTGCTGCCCTTCAGAAAAACTTCTAGCAATTGATTCAAATGCTTCTCCATTCTCAATCCTCGATCGGAGATTGATGATCATTTCTTGTTTGCGATTGATTTCACCTTGTCCAGAACGACTTGTTAATGGCAGTAAAATATGGGAAAGGTCATAATCATAGGCTTTTTGGTCCTCTTCTTTTTGTAAAATCAAATAGCTATCCAACTCGCTCTGTGAAACAGAAATTCTTGAAGAAACTTCACGTTGTCTAAGCTCATCCAGTGTAATTTGTTGTTTTAATTCATTTCTATATTTGAAGTAATCAATCCCTTCTGCTGCCAAAACTTCAGGAAATTCTTCGAAAGTGACATTGTTATTTTGAGCAACATTATTAATTGCAGCATTCAAGCCTTCATCGGATATGCTGATTCCATACCTCTCTGCTCTTTGAAGTTGAATCCTTTGCAAGATCAGTCTTTCAAGAACATCCTCTCTCAATTGTCCAATGGGAGGTAGTTGTGCACCTTGTCTTTCGAAATTCCTCAGTAGCATTGTTACTTGGTCTTCAACCTCGCTTCTGAGTACAACTCCATCATTTACAATTGCAGCAATTCCATCAACAAAATCACCTGTGCCTCCAATTTCTCGAGTCTGGGATAAACCCTGATTTGAATGAAGGATCAGAATGAGAATTAATAATTTTATTTTTCTAATCATTTCTGAAGACAAATTATGATTGATCATATGCAAAAATACCATCTTCAAAGATTCGATTTATTGGAGTGCCAAATTCACCCAGACCTTTGAACATGAATTGGATTGAGAAAGATGTGTCTGTTTCACCATTCCGATAAACAAGATGTTTCCTTGAAACAGCTGAAATACTCCAGCAACAAGTTTCATAATTGAGCCCAAAGAACTGGTCGATGGTTTTTCTATCCTTGATCGAATATTTGTAGTGCCCGATAAAGCTCCACTGATCTTTGATTGGCCATGAAAATGAACCATGGATTTGTTTGATATTTTGCTTTCTAAACCGATAAGCTAAATTTAAACGCTTTGAGTTACTGTCTTTGTATTCTATCCCAATTTGACTTCTTTTCATCTCATCGACATCTGAGTCCCAATAATGATCCAATTTCAAGTTGAAGGATTCTGTGATTGTAACGTCCAAGGATGCGAGATTTGTCAAAGAACCAGATCTTCTGATGGAATCTCCTGGCATAGCAATCTTTTCATCTTTTAGATGCAATGTTTGCCCTAGTGTAAACTCAAAGAAATCTTTACCTGATTGAATACGAGTTCTCTTTGCAACAATGCCATAGCTAATTTTAGATGTATCTCCTATGCGGTCATTGCCGATGAATCGATTCTCATTGAAGAGCTGGAAATAATTGAAGTCCGGCATCAGTGTATCAATGTAAGGGAAGTCACTTTGATCTTCGAAAGGGATATACACGGCCATGATTCGGGGCTGGATCGAACGGCGAATAACGCCATCATTTGTGATCTTTATAAGTTTCGCTTTTATATCAAGACTGTATATGGGTATGGTTCTATTGGCATCTTTTTTATTAGAATCAGGCTTGAACTTTGCATAATCAATCGCCACGGCAGGCCTGACTTCAATCCCACTGAAATTGAATAATTTTGACAAAGTGGTTCGATTGCTTATTCTTTCTCCGCTTTCACTTTGCAGATGGTCAAAAAAAACAAGCTCAGAATCAATATTCAAATTGATTTTTGACTCTTTGCTTTGCCAGTTTCCATTAAAATTCATATACGGCTTGAGTCGATAGGGATCATTTTGATCACAGATGCCAATCGCGAGGCATTTTGGCTTATCATCCAACATTTGATAATTAGTCATTCCTAGATTCATCATCCAATTTTTACCGAATGACTTAAATACAATATCACGAGCAAGATGAGTTCTACTGCTTTCATTCGCGCTTTGACTGAGGTCCTCAAAATAATTTGCATCAGAGGCATACTCTCCGGTTACTTCAATTTGTGTATTGAGCGATGGATTAAATTGATAGTTTATTTTTGAGTAAGTTCGATCGTCTTTGAAAAGATCATCAGAGGGTAAATGATTCAACTCTATGTTTGCATTCTGACTAGAAGTGAGAAATCGAAGCTCAGACTTTAATTCAGTCCCTCTTTTCTTCATCCAATTGACGGTTGTCTTGAGGTCAGCATTGGGTGCAATATTCCAATAATATGGGATTTCAATTTCGAGACCCCTTTTCGAGGATGAGCCAAAACTTGGTATCAAAAATCCTGATTTTCTATCATCATTGGTTGGAAAAGTAAGCCTAGGAAGGTAGAGAATTGGAATATTTTTGAAGCGTAAGGCAATATTCTTTGCTTTGCCTTCTTCGCCATTGATTGAAATCTCATCGGCAACCAATTCCCAGGCTTGATCCATTTGATTACAAGTCGTATAAGTTGGTTTAGTCAAAACATAATGATTTTCCTTCTCAATTCGAAATTCTTCACTGCTTCCTCTGGCAGGAATATTAGGAAAGAAATATTGAGTGTTTTTCAAGACGGCTGTCTCATCATCGGTATTGATGAATGCTGTTTGTCCTTCGATGAATAGGCCTGGGTTTTCTAGCGTCACACCTCCGCTTACATTGATAGAGCTTCCGCTTTCATCATAGGCTGCTTGACCCGCAGTGATGATATTGTTCCCTGATGTAATCTTTATTTCATTGCTTGATTCTGATGCGATAAAGTCATCTCTTATTAAGAAATCATCTGTATCGTTTACGATACAAATATTCTGAGAGTACACAATTTCTGTGGAGCCAATGCAACCGATAACAAATATCATGTAGATATAAGCCTTTTGTTTTTGTATCCAAGAATCGATCGAATTCATTTGAAACAATTTTATATGATCTATGTTGAATTTACTGATCTTTCTCCTTTATCAACTGGTTTATAATGAATGAAAAATGATTTTTTGAATGAGTGATTTGAGCGAAGAAATTTACGAATGGTTGAACACCATAGAGGGTTACTCTTTTTCTGAGATTAAGCCAGTTAATTCTGATGCCAGCTTCAGGAGTTACTTCAGGGTTTTCGATGATGATAAAGGACCATTTATTGTGATGGATTCTGACCCTAATTTGGAAAACAATGACAAATTTATAGGCATAACCAATCTTCTCAAGCAAATTTCAATGCCAATACCAACCATTCATCAAATCAATGACTCTGGCAGGTTTTTCTTGATCAGTGATCTTGGCCCAAAGAGTCTTTTTGATCATAGGCATGAGAAATATTTTCAAGGCTTCTATACAAAGGCCATCGAACTCTTGGTTTTGATGCAGATCAATGGCGACAGGCTCAAAAGTCAACTTCCCCAGTATGACGATGCTTTATTGCAAGCAGAGATGGAGCTTTTCAAGGAGTGGTTTTGCTTTTATGAACTTGGATTAAATGTCAAACAAATTGAAAAGATAGATTTTAATCCGTTATTTTTTCAATTGGTTGATAGAGCAAGTCACCAAGACAAGGTTTTTGTTCATAGAGATTATCATTCTAGAAATATAATGATTTCATACGATGGTGAGTTGGGACTGATCGATTATCAAGATGCTGTATGCGGCCCGATCACTTACGACATAGTTTCATTGCTCAGAGATTGTTATATCAAGATTGATCTGCCCCATATGTATGATATGTTCAGAATGTATTATGATCATTTGGTTAAAAATCAAATGACAAATAAACCGTTGAGTGAATTCATAATCGATTTTGATTTAATGGGCGCACAAAGACATCTCAAGGCAATAGGTATCTTCTCCAGGTTGAAACATAGAGATAAAAAAGACACCTATGTAAATGACATACCCCTTACAATGAGCTACTTGAAGCATCTAAGCAAACAATATGAAGTCATTGAAGATTTCTTGGCTCAATTAAAGCTCCAGTGAGTGGAATGACAGCAATTATTCTAGCTGCAGGAAAGGGGGAGAGATTGAAACCACTGACTAATCAGACGCCAAAGCCTTTGATAACAGTTGCGGGAAAAACTCTGCTTCAGAGAAACATCGATTGCCTAGAACAATCTGGAATAAAAAAGATTATTGTCAATGGTTCCAGGATGGGAGATCAAATCGAATCATTCCTTCAAAATCATAAGCAATCGAATATAAGCTTTGATTATATTAATGAGGGTGAGGAGCCAATGGGCACTGCTGGCGCAATTTTCAATATCATTGAAAAAGGTTTAATCAATGACAATCATTTTTGGGTCATTAATGCAGATATCATGACCAACTTTTCTTTTAACGCCATTCAATTAAATTCTGGTGTGATGGGCCATATCATATTGGTTCCAAATCCTGATCACAATTTATCCGGTGATTTTTGTTTAGAGGGAGATAGAGTTACCATTTCCGGTAATCAACGATATACTTTTAGCGGTATCAGTTATTTTTCAATCGACTGCTTCATGCAATCAAAACAGAGATATTTTACACTCGCAGATTTGTTAAGAGAGCATATAGAAAAAGAAATGATTACGGGTCAGATATTTCATGGTGATTGGTTGGATGTAGGAACTGCAGATAGGTTAGCCGAGGCCGAGAATATATGCAGAAGAAGACAAAATAATGAATAAGCAGAAGAAAAGAAAATCAAAAACAATTTTAGCTCAGTCAGGTAGATCGAGTGATTATGCGAGGGGCGCAGTCAATATACCACCTTACCGATCATCAACAGTATTGTTTGATACCTTGAAGGAATACAAAGATTGGGACCATGAGTACTCTACTTATCGATATGGTCGCCTGGGCTCTCCAAACAGCCTTGCACTCGAAGAAGCTTATAGTGAGCTATCTGGTGCATACCGCTCTATAGCGACAAACTCAGGAATGTCCGCAATAAATATTGCCATCAGTGCATTCATGGAGAAAGGGAGCCATGCTTTGGTCACAGAAGGCGCCTATGAGCCAACAGCAGAACTTTTCTCTGGGCATTTATCAAGGTTTGGTGTTGAATTTGATTTTATATCGCCGATGATTGGTGAAGAAATTGTGGATTTAATTCAGCCGAATACAAAAGTGGTTTATTTGGAAGCTCCAAGCTCAAATACATTTGAGATTTTTGACCTGAAAACTGTCATCAATGCAATCAGACAAAGATCCATTGAAATCGGACAAGAGATAGCAATATTATTTGATAATACTTGGGCTGGACCAATTTATTTCAGGACTTTTGAGCATGACATTGATGTAGAAATTCAGGCTGCCACAAAATATGTCGTTGGACACTCAGACGCAATGTTGGGAATCGTAGCATGCAATGAGAAAACCTTCTTAAGGGTCAAGAATTCTGCAAGGAATCAAGGCATTTGTGCCGAACCGGATGCTTGTTATTTAGGCTTAAGAGGACTGAGAACAATGGGCGTGAGAATGGAAGCACAATTTCAGAGCGCAATGAAAATTGCGGCATGGCTTGACGTTCACCCAATGGTTCAAACAGTTCTTTTTCCTCCATTGCCAAGTTCTGAATATTTTCAAAATTGGAAGAATTATTTCACAGGTGGGGGAAGCCTTATGTCAATCGTATTGAATCAAAAATATCAAGATCAAAACTTAGAGAAGTTTTTTGATGACATGCAGATTTTTTCTATGGGATACAGTTGGGGAGGTTTTGAGTCACTTGCTACGCCAGTTAGGATTCAAAAAGACAGGAAGTCTTCTTTAGAGGAATTGGGAAACACTATAGTTAGAATTCATGTTGGTCTTGAAGATACAGAGGATCTGATTTCAGATTTAGACTCTGCATTTAAGAGACTTTGAGTATATCGCTATCAAATTCAAGTCCAATATTACTTATTACTTCATCAGCCAAATCATCCCTATCAACAGATGCCCCCAGTGAAAAAAGATCAGTTGCTTGATGATCTGGATTCCCGCAAATTACAATCTCATTCCAAGCATCAAGATTCATGTGATGATTAATTGCTGCACCATGATAGCTTCCTCTTTTTGTCATTTTTAAGCCAAAGCTTGCAATCTTTTGATGCTTGAAAAAAATGCCTATCTCTTCTTCATTCAATACCAAATCTTGACAATAGGCTGTAATTGCTTTGTGTATAGAGATCTGAAACTTTCTAATAAACTCTTTTGGTTTAATCAAGGCTCTGTGAAAATCCATTAAGATGTAAACAACGATTTGCCCAGGGCCATGATATGTTATTTCCCCGCCACGATCTGTTTTAATTAATGGATGTGGTAAATAAGCAGGGATATTCACTGCATCTGTACTGACACCATAGGTATAAACTGGGTTATGCTCAAGAATCCAAATCTCATCTCGCGTATCTTTCCCGCGGTTATCGTTAAAGGACTTCATCATGAGATTCGCTTCTTGATAGTCCATAAGACCGTAATCTTTGAGAACCATTTTTCTTTTCTTGATCAGATCTTCAAATCATTCAAAAAGAAGCAATGCAGAATCATATAACCATCCCCAAAGACTGTCTTCATTAACTTCTTCCTCTGGGTAGAGGTTGCTTTCAGCAATGATTTTGCCTTCCAGCTTCATGGTGAGTTTTCCGATTGGTTGATCCAATGGAATTGGAGCTATCACCGGTTCGAACACTTCAACAGACGATTCAATCTCATCAATCATGCCTTTTGCTATGGTCAATTCGATCTGATCTCTTGCAACCATTTGAACAGTGTCCGACTTTCCTTTCCAGATTTGGGCTTTGCCATAGCCTTTTCCAGATTCAATAACCATTCTTTCTTCAAAGAAACGAAAACCATAGTTCAGCAGAGCAGTTGCAGCATTGTTTCTCTCATCATCAGATTTGGCTCCAGTGACAACTGCAATTAATCGAGTGCCATCTCTTTCTGCTGTTGCAACTAGGCAATAACCTGCAGACCTTGTATAGCCCGTCTTCATTCCATCGACTGACGCGTCTCTCCTCAATAATTTATTTCTGTTGTATTGAAGAATTGGCTTGCCTGTTTTGAGGTCCTTCGCCTGATCAAACTCGAAAGTTCTCTGAGAGTAATAGTGAAAATGTTCTGGAAACTCATTGATGATCTTTCCTGCAAGCATTGCAATATCAAGCGCTGATGAGTAATGCTCTTCATCTTCAAGACCGCTTGAATTTGTATAATTTGTATTTTTCATTCCAAGTACTTCAGCATACATGTTCATGTAGATTGCAAATGTTTCTTCATTGCCTGCAATATGCTCAGCTAATGCAACACTGGCGTCATTTCCGGAAATTATTATCATGCCCTGAATAAGGTCTTCAACGGTTACATCCATATATTGGTTTAGGAACATTGTTGATCCACCTACAGACATTGCATAATCGCTTACCCTTACTGGATCATCCATCGCTATTTGCTCCTCATTGATGGCATGGAAAACAGTATATGCTGTCATCAATTTGGTAATGCTTGCTGGTTTAATTTGATTTGTTTCTTCTTCACTGGCAATAATTGTTCCTGTATTAGGATTATAGAGAACATAGCTCTCGACCTTTATTTCAGGTGGTTTTGGCACGATAACGATTGAATTAGCTATCGGAGCAAATAGAAGCACTATTAGAAGATTTAAAATTTTAAGCGAAGTTTTCATGGGCATTGGATGCATGAGAGTCAAAACTCTACAATTTTTTTTCAACAATAACATAAAACTATTCTTTTAGGTATTTGGAGAAGGTTTATCAGTCAGATATCAGGTTGATATCAAGGGACAGAGAGCTGAGTTTTCTGATTGCATCCTCATACTCTCTTGATGTTTTTACTGGGCCAATCCTGACTCTGTGAAATGTTTTTCTTTTCGACCGAACCTTGGAAATAAAAACATTGTCTACGCCCAGGCTTTCAATTCTTTTTTTGAGTGAGTTTGCACCATCAGAATTGCTGAAAGCCCCCACCTGAAGTGTAATGCTTCTCTTATTCCTATTAACTATTTTCTCAAATATGCTCAGCGAGAAGATCGACTTCTCATTATTTTTGAAATAATTTGCAGCCTCAGCTTCATTAACAGCAAAAACTCTAACCGGCGATGTTCCGCTTTCAAGCATGTCAATTTTTTTGGCTGCAGCATAGGATAAATCAATCAAACGGTCATCAACAAATGGCCCCCTGTCATTCACTTTGACAATCACTGTTTTTCCATTCCTGAGATTTTGGACCTTCAAATAAGAAGGCAGCGGGAGTGTCTTATGAGCGGCTGTGAAATCATACATATCATATTCCTCTCCGCAAGCTGTCTGTTTTCCATCAAAGTCTGCACCGTACCATGAGGCAATCCCCCTTTTCTTATAGCCTTTGCTAGAAGAAAGTGTTTTATATCTCTTTCCATCAATTTTATATCGTTGCCTTGTATCACGCTTGATGGTGCATGCATCATTTAATATTGAGGTGACTTCTTGTTCCGTCAGATTAAAATTTTTGTCTTCTTGTAGTAGTGAGCATCCTGACATCGTCAGTGTAAAAGAGGATAATAGGAAAAGTAACTTCTTCATATACTTTGATTAATTCAGATAACGTTCGATGGACTCTCCCAGTTGAATCACAACCAGTGCATACATTACATTTCGATTATAAGTCGTTATAACATAAAAGTTATGGTGGCCAATATAAGAATCGCTCCCTAAATCTTGTTCATCTAATTGAATCAATTGCGCTATGGCATCCTTATTAAAGCCATCGATCTCAATGCCATGACTGAGAAGGCCCTGAATTGTTGATGTTGGCTTTATGGTTTTTGAGGACAATTTCGAAACTTGGACTTCATTTGCTGGATAGCGACTGTAAATCTGTTTTGATGTATCCCATCCGTTTTGCTTTAAGTAATTTCCAATGCTCATTAGGACATCATCCCAGCTATCAAAAAGGTCAACCTTTCCATCCGCATTTCCATCAACAGCATAGTTTCTATAACTCGATGAAATGAATTGAGCTGCGCCCATCGCACCGGCATATGAGCCCTTTATATCAAGAATTGAAAAATCTTCTTCTCTGCATAGGTAAAAAAGATTGATCAGTTCGCTTTTGAAGAAACTTGCCCTTGGGGGATATCCAGTGGCAAGAGTATAAAGTGAATCCATAACTTTGTAACTTCCCTGAATTCGTCCAAAATAAGTCTCGACACCTAATATGCCAAGCAAGATCTTTCTGGGTACACCCATTTCAGCAACGGCACGATTAATGATGTCATTGTTTTGTTTTGCAAAAAGGACTCCTGCCGCGATCCTTTTATTTGTGATGAAGATGTCTCTGTATTCTGGCCAAGTTTTTGTTCTTTCGGCTGGTTTTGATATTGATTCAATCAACTCAGGTAAAAACTTCGTATTATCGAAAATATTCATAACATATTGTTCGTCAAATCCATGCTCCTGAATCAATTCATTTATCAGAAGATCCTTTTCTGTTTCTTGATCTGTTGTTGCAATAGTTGGGTATAGACTGATCAATAGAGCTAAATTGAGGACTAGGTATTTTGTTTGGCGAATCATTTTCAAATCCTATTTTGGTATTAAACGTTTATGTGTGTGAAGTGACATCAATATACCGAGACTTGCCATGAGAGTGAGGCTGGACGTGCCTCCTTTGCTTATAAGTGGAAGCGGAACGCCAACAACTGGAAGAAGTCCAGTTGTCATGCCTATATTCACGAAGACATAGATAAAAAATGTCAGACTGATACTCGATGCGGCCAATCTTGCAAAGAGGTCATCAGAATTGATGGCAATTAATAGTCCTCTTCCCACAATAAACAGATAAATAGATATTATAAAAAGAACACCAATTAACCCAAATTCTTCTGCCAGTATTGAAAAAATAAAATCAGTTGTTCTTTCAGGCAGGAAATCCAGTTGGCCCTGAGTACCATTTAACCATCCTTTTCCAAACAGACCTCCTGAGCCAATCGCAATCTTTGATTGAATGATATGGTAACCAGCCCCAAGAGGATCTTTTTCAGGATCAAGGAAGGTCAGAACCCTTTGTTGTTGAAATGGGTGAATTGTTTTCCATATGAATGGAAGGCAACCGAGGAAAAGAATAATGGCTGAAAAGAGATAACGCTTTTTTATCCCTGATAAGAAAATGATGACCAATCCAGAAAAAGCTATGAGAACGGACGTCCCTAGATCGGGCTGCTTAAAAATTAGAGCAGTAGGGAGAAGCACGAGCACCAAAGACGCTACAATGTTCGTATTATTCAATGGTATAGATCCAGATGCGATATATCGAGCCACAACCAATGGCATTGCAATCTTGAGTAACTCTGAGGGTTGAAAAGAGATTCCTATATCAATCCATCTAGTGGCATTATTTCTAGTCTCTCCAAAGAAGAAAACCGCGATAAGAAGAATCAAACATATCGAATAAAGCCACGGAGATATTCTTGAGTAAAACAGTGGGCTGAATTGAGCAGCTACGATCATAGCAAGGATTGAGAGACCTATTCTTACGAGATGTGACGTGAGAAAGGCTTCACTGCTGTTGGAGGCAGAAAAAATTGCAATTGCACTCACACTACTTGCTAAAAGGACTGCAATCATTAAGGGTAAATCAATATGAAGTTGATTCATCAATCCTTGTTTCGATTGAATTTGCCAAGTTTCAATTTGATTCAACAACTTTTCTCCCTCCAATTTCTAAGAATTTGTTAAACATTCTTTCTGCAACTGGCGCTGCAGCAACTCGACCGCCACCTCCATTTTCAACAATTACAGCAATCACAATTTCTGGATTGTTTATGGGAGCAAACCCAATAAAGAGTCCATGATCTCTCAATTCTTCAGGCACATCATCTCCAGAGCGCTTATCCATGCTGAAAACTTGAGACGTACCAGTTTTGCCAGCAATATCTGAATTTTCAGGAAAGACACCATATGCAGTACCTCTTCGCTCATTCACAACTGCATTCATTCCATCAAATACTACATTCCAATATTTTTCATCAATATTCATTACATGATCAATTCTTTCAGGCTCAGTTGTTAATATCTCATTAGAATCTTTCAAATTTATTTGTTTTAAAATATGAGGCTTAAATGCGAATCCTCTATTTGCGATGATAGAAGTAGCATATGCCAATTGCATGGGTGTGGCGAGCATGTAACCTTGTCCAATACCAGCAATCACTGTTTCACCTAGATACCAACTTTGGTTTTGCTTTGATGTAAAGTTGTTCCTCTTCCATTCTTGATTTGGAACCACGCCTTCTTTCTCAGAGCCTAAATCCACTCCTGATTCTGCACCCAAGTTGAATTGTTTTAAAAATGCACTCATGCGTTCGATTCCCATTTCAACAGCTGTTTCATAAAAATAAACGTCACAAGAAGCTTGAATCGCTCTCTTTGCATTCACAGAACCATGAGTTGCCCAATCTCTGAATGGTCTGGAGTAATTTGGAAGCTTGAATTCTCCTTCGCATGGCAGATAGTACTCTGAGTCTACAATACCTGTATCGAGGGCACCCAGAGCTAACATTGGTTTAACAGTAGAACCTGGAGGGTATTGCCCAGCTATTGCTCGATTAAATAGTGGTCTCTTTTTGTCCCTGTTTAATTTATCGAAATCAGATTGCGTGAGTCCGAGACTGATAGCTGTTGGATCAAAGGAGGGCATACTGATCATGGTCAGAATTTCTCCATTTCTTGGATCTAGTGCCACGACAGAGCCTTTTTTTCCAGCCATGGACTCATATGCTGTTCTTTGTAATTCGCTATTAAGAGTCAGAATAATGTCATTGCCGGATGTAAATGCTTCTTTTTCTACTTCATTCATTACTCGACCTCTCACATTAACCAATAGCTTCTTTTTGCCAGGCACACCTCTTAGAATATGCTCATACTCTCTCTCAATTGCAGATTTACCAATCTGTTCTTTGCCAGTATAGAAAGAAGGATCAAAGCGCTGGTAGTCACTATTAGAAATAGAGCCCATATAACCTAATACATGAGCATATATTTCATTTTCCGGATAATTTCTAGTTAACCTCGAGTTGATATCAAATCCTTTTAGTAACATTCTGTTATTAGCAAATATTGCCATTTCTCTCTGATCCAAATCTCTTTTAATAACAATGCTTTTGAATTGATAGTTCTTTTGAGCCCTTTGTTCAATGATTGGTATTTCATTCTCATTTAGGAGACCTAATTCTGTGAGGTATAGAAGTGAACCCTTTAGGTTATTCACTTGTTCTGGAACCATCTCCAATTGAAACTTGGGTTTGTTCTCTGCAATTACTTCAATATTTCTATCGTAAATCAATCCTCTTGGTGCCGGGATAGATTGTGTTCTCAATGTATTGTTTATTGATCTGAGGCTCAGTTCGTCCGATTCAATAACCATGAGATAGATCAATCTTGAGATAATAAGACCGCCTAGAAAAAGTATTGTTAAAGAAGAGAATAGAATTCGATTAAGGAAAACAGATCTTTCTGCCTCTTGAGCTTGCCGAGTTTTAAAATTATCTATCACTCTTCAACAAAATAATTTTGTAAGGCTTGCAGTACTCTCATAAAGATTGGCCAAATTAACGCAGCAATAAATATGCTCATCCATTCTTCAGTTATGAAAAGTACGCGACCACTGAATCCTCTTATCCAGAGTGATATCAGGTTTCCAAAGGAAAGTAAAAATAGGGTTACAATCATAATCTGCCAGTCAGGATAAACACGAATCTGGAATCTGAATCGATATGATAAATAACTGATGACAGATAAGATCAGTGCGTTTTCTCCAAGCAAGCCTCCTTGTAGAAGATCCAATAGGATACCTATTATCCATGCTGCAATCACCCCCATAAGCGAAACATTCATTATCGAGAAAAATATGACTGCCATAGCGACCCATTCAATTCTTACCCCATAGAAAAAATCAGGCATAGGCATTATTGTCATCATCGTTGCTAAAAGCATGATTAGCCAGACAAATACGAGATTATTGAGTTTCTTATTCATCCTCAATGACCTCAGTTTGGATGACCCAAATTTCATTAATGATTTTTAGATCTGCAAAAGGTGACAGGTTAATTGTTAAAAAATTTTCACCTTCTGTCCTATTTACTCCTGATATCTCACCGACAGGAAAACCTTCAGGGTATCTTCCTCCTAATCCAGATGTAATAACAACATCGCCTTTTTGAGCTTTTGAATTTGGCGGTATTGAACGGATTTCAAGGCGTTTCATATCCCCAGTCCCATAGGCGATTGCTCTTTCTCCAGTAGTTATAATTTCAATTGGAATTGCATGTTCTAGATCTGTGATAAGTAAAATTTCTGAGGAAAAATATTGATCTCTGATTATGTGTCCTATGATCCCATTCGGATCTGCCACAGCATCTCCAACATTGACGCCATTATTGCTGCCTTTATTGATTATGATTTGATGTCTATCTGGGACTGTATTTGTTGCGATGATATCTGCAAATATGAAATTTCTTTGCCTCTCAGGATACGAGCCAAGAAGTGCATATAGCCTCTTATTCTCTGCATCCAGTTTATAAACTTGCTGTAAATCTGATTTGAGCTGGATATTTTCTTCTTTTAGTTTTTTATTCTCATCAATAATCGAGGATCTATCTAGAAGACTTGTTCTTAAGCTTTCAACAGTATTCTTAGGAAGATTGGCCATGTATGTAATTGGATATGCCAATACTGATAAATATGTTCTGAGTGTTTTTGTATAGCCACCTTGAGAATCCTGATACATCAGGACGCAGGAGAGAATAATCACAAAAATCAGGCGATAAGATGAATAATTTTTTTCATAACGGTGAATTCTCTGACCGGGATTGATTGCCATAATAGCCCGCTATAGAATGACTTAGGTTAGGTCAAAAAAGTCTGCCCCTTTCTCATCTAGGATATCAATAATCCTTCCCCCACCTCGTGCAACACAAGTTAAGGGATTTTCAGCAATTAAAACTGGCAAACCGGTTTCTTCAGCCAAAAGTTTCTCTATGTTTTGAAGAAGTGCGCCTCCTCCAGTGAGAACAATGCCCCTTTCAGCTATGTCTGAGCCAAGCTCAGGAGGGGTTTGTTCCAGAGCTGATTTTAATGCGTTGGCAATTCCTTGAAGTGGTTCCTGCAATGAGTCTAAAATCTCATTGCTATTTAATGTGAATGTTCTAGGCACTCCTTCTGACAAATTTCTGCCTTTGACTGAGATTTCACTGAGAGTATCGCTTGGATACGCACTTCCAATTTCATGTTTTATTTTTTCAGCTGTCGCTTCACCAATGAGAATTCCATAATTTCGTCTGATGAAATTAATGATCGCTTCATCAAAAGTGTCACCACCAATTTTGACTGAGTTTCCATAAACTATTCCATTCAATGAAAGAACAGCAATCTCTGAGGTTCCGCCACCGATATCAACGACCATTGAGCCTCTTGCTTCATGAACAGGAAGGCCAGCTCCTATGGCAGCAGCCATTGGCTCTTCTACGAGGAATACTTTTCTTGCGCCAGCTCCTTCAGCAGATTCTCTTATGGCTCTTCTCTCCACTTGTGTTGATCCGTAGGGTACGCAAACCAATACTCTGGGGTTTGGTCTAAATATTCTATTTCCATGAGCTTTCTTAATAAATGCTTGAAGCATAGCCTCCGTCACAATAAAGTCAGCGATGACACCATCTTTAAGTGGTCTTATTGCTTCAATGGTTCCAGGTGTTCTACCAAGCATTGCTTTAGCATCAGCGCCAACGGCTACAACTGTTTTTGTCGGCTTACCATTTTCACTTCGTAGTGCTACTACAGAGGGTTCGTTGAGAACAACGCCTTTACCCTTGGCATAAACCAGCGTATTTGCTGTGCCAAGATCGATCGAAAGATCATTCGAGAAATATCCAATAATACTCTTAAGCATTTCTTACTTGAAAAAAAACTGAGACAATCCACATACTCTAACAACCTGTAGGATTTTGAGCAACAGGAAGTTATCATTAGTATTATATTTTTTAGCCAATTGTCATGAG
>CEUY01014629.1_pt1 | contig 19389 bp, 18 predicted proteins | sample 361481 | NCBI WGS metagenome assembly CEUY01 (sample SAMEA2622737, study PRJEB7988) | marine metagenome | isolation source: saline water (ENVO:00002010), including
CACTGGAATACCGGCTTTCAGTGCGGCTATGCTATGTTCATAATGTAGAGTATGTGGAGAAGAAACTATGATGCCATCAGGTTTTCTTTCAATAACATCTAAAAAGTTCTCACTAGCAAAATCAAAATTGAATTCATTTTTAACAATTTCTAACTCTTCTGATCCTAATCTTGATACTGAATCCATTATTACTTCTTCCCTATTCATAGCTGTAGGGAGATGATGAGCTGTACCCCACCATCCTGCACCAATTAATCCTAATCTAACTTTTTTCATTTTTCTCCTAAACTTTTTCAGGTTTTCCTGAAACTGATGATTTATAAGCTGTTGATAGAATTTCTGTAGATCTTAATCCTACATAACCTGGAGCCCAATTTTCAGGATTCTTTCCAGTTAATAAGTCAGCAAAATTATTAGGAGGACCATCAGCAAGGTAATTTCCCGCTTCAGAATCTAAATCAAATTTTTGATGTTTTCCATCATGCCTCAAGATTTCAAATCTTGGTTTTGAACTTGGGCCCCATTCTACATAAAGTAATAAAGTTCCTTCATTACCAAATAAATTTATTTGGACTTGAAAACCACTATCACCAGGTATACCACTAGAACCTGAAAAAGAGCCTATTATTCCATTTTCAAATTTAGCAACAATAGAATCATATAGTTCTACTTTACTAGTTGGTGATGACATGTATGCAAATACTTCTTTAGGTTGAACATTTACAAGTAAAAAAGTTAGAGCTAATGAATGAGACATTTGTGCATAACCATAACCTCCACCTGCTTGTACTGGGTCTGCCCAAGTATTACTTTCAGGAGAAAACATTATTTCACCTGATGCATCAGCACCACGTAAGAAGTCTTTTCCTTCAAGTAATTCTCTTGTTGGAGAAGCCATATGGCAAACTATAGATTCAATATCACCAATAATTCCTTGATCAATCAGATTCTTAGCTTTTTGAACAAATGGAGTATAGTGCCATCCATGAGACATCATAAGATGAAGATTATTTTTTTCAGCAATATCAACCAATTCTCTAGATTGTTCAGAGGATGTAGTCATAGGTTTTTCACACAACACATTTATTCCTCTTAATAAAGCGGCTTTACTATGTTCAAAATGTAATGTGTGAGGAGATGATACAATTACTCCATCTAATTCTCTATCTAAAAGTTCATGATAATTTTCTGTAGCAAATTGAAAGCCAAATTTTTCTTTTACTTGGTTTAACTCAGTTTCACCTAATCGACAGACAGAATCAAAAATCACATCTTCTCTATCTACAAGTATAGGCATATGATTAGATGTAGCCCACCATCCTGCTCCAATAAAACCTAATTTAATTTTTTTCATGATTCCCCTTAATTTTCTTTAGTCATATCATATAAAAATTCAGTATCATAAGAATCAAAATTAGTTGGGTAAACATCATCAAATACTGCTGATCTTATAGCTGGAGTAGCTACCCATTTGGGCATTGCTTCTTCAAATTCAGAATAACTTTTCCATCTTTGAATAGTAACTACAGCATTGTGTGGACCTTCAAATGGTTTCCAAATTTCTGTTTTTGGATATCCATGATCTTCTATAACTTTAGCTAATTTTTCTAGTGACTTAATAAGATCTGAACCTGCGCCCACTTTAGGGACATATGTTTTTTTAACGATTATTTTGTTTGACATTGTCTACCTAAATCCTGTAGTACTTTTCTGAATTTTTTACAAATAATTTATCTCTTTCTTCTTCTGAAAAATGAGAAGTTATTCTATCAAAGAAATTCCAAAGTTTTGTGAATTCAATACCTTTTTTATCTACAGGAAAATTACTAGCAAACATTGATCTATCTACTCCAAAAGTATCTATAGTTTCCAAGATAGCTTCTTTTATAATTCCATCTAAATCATCACTAGACATAGATAAACCTGATAATTTGACTACAACATTGTCAAAAGTTGCTAATCTTTTCATTCCTTCACTCCAAGTTTTTATATGCTTCATATCATCTACCAATGGCATTCCAGTGTGATTCATTATGAACAAAATATTAGGAAAGTTTGAAACAACATCATGAGATTCAGTTAACTGCCATGGCCAAATCTGTAAATCAAATGATAAATTATATTTTTCGAATAATGATAAGCCATCTCTCCACTTGTTATTAGGCATTAAATCACCTCTATCAACCATATTGAAATTTGGGTTTTCCTTAGAGAAGTTTAAAATTTGTCTAACCCCTCTCATATTCGGGCTTTTACAATGTTCTACAAGAACTGATTCCACGTCATCATCTGACAAGTCTGCATAGGCTACAATAGCATTAGGAAAGCCTTTAGAATCTGGATGATCAGCAATCCCTTGTAACCAATTTGTTTCCACTGATGGATGAACTGAATGATCCATTTCTGCTTGAACATGAACACTTTTTATCAATTCATGATCTTTTGCATCATTTATGAAATCTTCTACCAAATAATTTCTAGCAATATTGGACATATCTCCTGAAGGATGGTCTTTGGCTTTTTCCAACCATGTGTATTTATTTGTATCAAGATCCCATAAATGGTGATGTGCATCTATAATTTTCATAAGAACTCCTAGATCATTTGTTAAAACTTATACATAGAATACTAATTTTTTTCGAATATATAAAAATTTTTGGATATTAGTGAAAAAATTATTACTTTTTTTTATTAAAACAAATTATGAGATTGTCCACCATCAATATTGATACATGCACCAACAATTAAAGCTGCTTGCTCAGAGGCTAAAAATGCTACTGTTGCACCTACTGGCTCAGGCCAGCCCCATTTTCCTAGTGGAAGATTAGAACTTATAAAATTATCCACTACTTCTTCTGTATTAGAGTCAACAAATCTATTCCATGTACCTCCATCTATATATATAGATCCTGGAGCTATTGAATTTACGCAAACACCGTCTTTAGCAACTGTAATTGCTAAATGCTTAGCAGTAGCTATTAAACTTGCTTTTGATGCCATATATGCCGAACTAGGACCACCAAATTCTCTTCCATAAATAGAAGCTATATTAATAACCCTTCCCCATTTTCTTTCTTGCATTTTTGGAGTCAATAATTTCATTAAATGTAATGCTGACCAATAATTTAATTCAAAAATATTTTGAAAAGTCTCTATATCAGTTGAAATTGTATCTTGTGTACCTAGTGAACCACCTGCGTTATTAACGAGGATATCAATAGGATGAAAATCTTTTTCAATTTTTTCAACAACTTCATTAATATTTCCTACATCACTCATATCACATGTTATTCCATATGCTTCAACCCCAAAAGATTTTATTTTTTTTAAGGCTGCTTCTATTCCATCTTCATTTCTCGCACAAATAGCAATATTTACACCTTCGTTAGCTAGAGCTAAAGCAGAAGCAAATCCTATTCCTCTACTTCCACCAGTTATAAATGCAGTTTTTCCTGAAATACCAAATTCCATAATTATCTCCTATTTAATTAAATTGTCGTTTATGTAATCCCATTTCAATTCAAATCCCAAACCAGGTTTTGTTGGTAATATAACATTACCTTCATCATCTAAAGGATCGCAAGTGTTTTTTAAGTATATTGGAGGTTTTGAATAGTCATAACCAGGCCTCAATAATCCATGCTCAAAATACTCACATGTTGATTGATCAAATGCTCCTAATATATGACTATTTCCCCATCCTCCTCCATGCATCTCACATTGAATTCCATAGGCTTGAGCAATACTAACAGTTTTATAGCAACCAGTGATTCCTCCAAAGTTTATATCAGTCCTGATCATGTCACATGCACCTTGTAGTATCCATTCTGCCCTTGTTGAAACTCCTCCTCTTGCATGTTCAGGAGATAAAATTGCAATTTCAGTTTGTGAAGTTAATCTTCTATAAGGTTCAATTTTAGTCTCCATCATTGGATGTTCAAGCCAATAATAATTCAATTCTTCTAAACCTCTAGCAACCTTTAAAGCATCTTGAAGTGTATATACACCAAATGGATCTAACATTAAGACCATATCATCTCCTACAGCTTCTCTTACAGCAGCACAAACTTCTAAATCATGATCAGGAAAAGCAGGCATTAATGGAGCTGGCTCCCAATTTACTGGATCCCATGCAATATAAGCATGAACTTTAAATGCTTTATAACCTTGATTCTTACATTCTAAAGCAAATTTTGCATAATCTTCAGGCTTTCCCATATTTGGAAATGTGCTAGCATATGCTTTAACTTTATCTCTAGATCCTCCTAATAATTTATGAACTGGAAGATTTGTCATTCTTCCAAATAAATCCCAAAGTGCACAATCAATTATTCCAGATTCATGTTCAGAGATAGAATTTGGACTATCATGATAACTATGTGCATGTTCCATCCACGTCCATATTTTTTCTCTAGATAATGGATCTTCACCAAGTAATAAAGGTTTATAATTATATTCTATAGTTTTCTCATCTCCACCTAACATATAGCCTTCAGCACCTTCATCAGTTGAAATTTTTGTGATTGTCCCTACACCATTTATTCCAGCACCCACTGTATATTCTAAATCATCTATTGGAGTATCTCCTCCTACTTTTTTATCTTCTGGAGGACAACCATAACCCCATCTGTGATGTTTACGATAAAATTCATCAGTAACTCTGAATTTAATTACTTCGACATTAGTGATTTTCATTTCTCCTCCTTAAAAATCTTTGTAAATCCAATTTCCTGCTGTATCTGTAATACCACAAACTTTAGTTATTCCATCACTATTACATAATACAATTATTTCAGTACTTGTTTTTTCCTCTGATCTCCAACATGCATAATCGTATATTACAAATTCATTTGATACTACAGCTTTTGCAATTGCTCTTGTAATTTCAATAAACTTATAATTTAGATTTTTTGGAGTAGGAACTAACCTTGAAAATTGACCCCCTTTTTTGGGATCCCAAGATTGAAACTTATAAGATATTTCATTAATTTGATTAGCTTCATCAATTCTAAATCTTACAGGTAAACCGAATGGCCCATAACATGGTAATGTAGGTACTCCCCAACTAAAACCTTTCCACATAGAAGAATCTTTAAGTGAATAAATATCATACATATATAATCCGAATTCTCTAGTAGTATAATTCAAAATTTCATTCGTAGATGATTCTTTAGGGGCTGCAGAAATATTCCATAAGCTATTATAAAAATTATAAATAAGATTTTTCTCTATATCTGATGAATCTCCTTTTATTAAGTTTGAGTTGTTAAAGTTTTCAAAACTCATTTGAAAATTCTCAATTGTATTTTTATTTCTTCTTATTTCTGAATTTTCAACATATTGCCATATGAAACCCCAAGAAATAATACTTGTTGATAGTAAAATTATAGCTACCAAAGATACTTTTTTCGTAGAAAAATTTTTTGCTAGAAAAGAATCATTTCGAAGTAGAGAATTATGAATTAATAAAGTGAGTAAATATAGACCTACTCCCATAATGAATCCAGAGAATATTGCGCCAAAACCATGTTGAGGCCAAAAAGTGTTTTTTAAAATAGGATCAGGCTCAAACCATTCTTGTTTATGCCTTACCCAAACAGCTATAGTCAATGCAATTGAAAGTAAAAGAGCTATGAATTTATACTTCATCAGCCTACCTTATATGAATTAACCGCTAAAACCATCCATGTCAGTTAAATCGCCACCACCACCTTCATTGAAACCTGCTGAAGCATCAGATTTTCCATCTGCAACAGAGATCATTAATAATAATATAATAGCTAAAGTTCCTAGCAATACTGAAATCAATATCATTACAGATTCTAATGTTGATGTTTGTGAAAATTCTGAATCTTCTTCAACACTGAACTCAGCTAAATCAGAAAGGAATTTATCATATTCAGGGCCTTCTTCTTTCCATCTAATTTCAGGATTTGGTTGTGGGATAGAGTCCATTAACAATTTTGTATATGGATGAGTTGGGTTTTTGATAACTTTTTCTACATCACCACTTTCTACAACTTCACCTTTATTCATAACATAAATATCATCACAAATTTGATATGCTGTTGTTAAGTCATGAGTAATGTATAATACTCCAACACCTAAGTCTTTGTTTAATTGTTGTATTGTTTCTAAAATCGTTGCTCTCAATGAAGCATCAACCATGGATACTGGCTCATCAGCAACCATAACTTGAGGTTTAAGTAACATTGCTCTTGCTACCATTAATCTTTGTCTTTGGCCACCACTTAATTGATGTGGAAATCTTCCTAATGTTTCACCAGGTCTTAAACCTACCATTTCTAAAGATTCTTCAATCATTGTCTGAGCTTCATCTTTATCACGAGTGAGATCGAAGTTCTTTATTGGTCTAATCATAATATGATCAACTTTATAAAATGGATTATAAACTTCAAATGGATCTTGAAATACAGCTTGAACAGATTTTCTAAATGTTAATTTTTCAGCTTTATTCATTTTAGATATATCTTTACCTTGAAATTCAACTGATCCTCTTGTAGCAGTAACCATTCCAAGTATTAACCTTGCCATTGTAGTTTTCCCACTACCACTTTCACCTGCAATTGCTATTATTTTAGGATTCTTTTCAGGGATTTCAAGTGTTACATCTTTAACGGCTACTGTTTGAGATCTACTAAACATGCCTTCACCAAAAACTTTAGAAACATTGTCGACTTTAATTAAATTACTCATATTACCAGCCTAATCCTCCTTCTCCACTAGCAGAATCTCTCTGTTCCCGTGTAGATCCAGGCGCTATAGTTTCACCAGCAATCTGTGGTTCATCAGTTCCTACTGCTAGAAAAATAATTTCAATAATAATTCCAATTAAAAGCAAAATTATTAATAAACCTATTAATAAATTCGCATTATCTTCAATATTTTGTATTAATTTTTTCATGTTAATCTAAATCCACACAATCATTACATAAAGCAACCCAGTGATCTTCACCAATATTAGTCCATTCTGGATCTTTTCCATCATTTCTTTTTGCTCCTTCAACTCTCTGACAGAAAGTACATCCTTCAGGAAGATCAATTAATAATGGAGGCAAACCAGGAATTCCTTGAAATTGTTTTTTTGATTCTAAGTTTGGCAAACTGGAAATTAATAATCTTGTATATAAATGTCTAGGTTTTTTAAATATATCTATTGATGGTCCTAATTCTACTAATTTACCTGCATACATAACTCCAATCATATCAGCAAACTGAGAAACAAGACCCATATCATGACCAATCATAACAACTGATGCTCCAATTTCTTTCTGAAGTCTACCTAAAGTAGATACAACCTGTCTTTGTACTACTACATCTAAAGCACTTGTAGGTTCATCAGCAATAATTATTTGTGGTTTCAAAGAAGTGGCAATAGCCATAGCTACTCTTTGTTTCATTCCTCCACTTAATTCATGAGGAAACATTTGAGCAACCCTTTCATCCAAACCTACGGAATTGAGAAGTTCTGTTATTCGATCTGATAAATCATTCTTTGGTATTTTTCCTTTAGTATGATGTTTTATTGCATCACTCATTTGTGCGCCAACTCTCATGACAGGATTAAGAGAATTCATTGCACCCTGTGGTACCAATGCTATTTCTTTTAGTCTAGTATTTCTAAGATCCGTATCACTAAGAGATATAATATCTTTTCCATTAATTTCTATAGATCCAGAAACTATTTTTCCTGGCTCTTTAATCATTCTCATTAAACCCATAGCCATAGTAGTTTTTCCTGAACCAGACTCTCCTACTAATGCTAACCTTTTACCTCTTTCTAAATCGAAAGTGACATTTTCTACAGCTTTAACCCAACCTTTAGAAGTTTCATAGTGAACTTTTAATCCACTAACACTTAATACATTTTCTCTTTTATTTTTACTAGATTTTGTTGTCATTGAATTAAACCCTTGTTTTTAATCTTGGATTTGCTATTTCATCTAAAGCTACTGAGGCTAAGAATAAGCCAACGAATAATATTATAACTACTAATATAGGAGGACCCCACCACCACCAAGCACCTCTAAGTAATGCATTGTAAAAGTCAACCCAAAATATTATTTGTCCTAATGTTGCAAGATGAGCAGGACCCAAACCTAATACCTCTAGACCAATTGAAGCTAATAATGCTCCAGCAACAGCTGACACAAAACTAGCTAATAAAAACGGCATTAGATTAGGAGCTACTTCAAGGAATACAATTTTCCAATCAGGTTCTCCAGATAATCTTGAAACATCAACAAATAATTTTTCTCTCAATACTAAAACTTGGGAACGTATTACTCTTGCAGGTCCCATCCAAGCAAGTGAAGCAATAATTATGGCCATTAATTCAATAGTCACTACCTCCAACATAGAAGCAGCAATTACTAAAATTAATATTCCTGGAACTGTAATCAAAACATCAGTAAGTATTCTTAATATTGTATCTACCCATCCACCATAGAACCCAGCCACAAAAGCTACTACAGCACCTATTACTACTCCTAATATTCCAGCGAGTAATCCTATTCTTAAAGTTGCAGGAGTACCGGCAATTACCCATGCCAAAACATCTCTTCCTTGAGCATCAGTTCCTAATGGATATTCACTTGATGGTTCTAACATTGGCATACCCGCTCCAACTTCTTGCTTTTCAATATCATAAAAAGCAGGCCCTACAACACCAAATAGAACAACTACTGCACACAAAAAGAGTCCAAGTGTGAGCTTATAATTAACTATAGATTTTATAACTGCTTTTTTTATAAAATTCATAAGGTTTTCCTATACTAATTATTTTTTCTGGTAGTTTATTCTTGGATCAAGTAAAGGCAAACAGAGATCTACTACTAATAAAGTTACTCCAACAGAAATGATAAGAATAAATACGATCCCTTGAATTACCCAATAATCTTTACCTGATATAGCTTGCTTTAAAAGAAAACCTACTCCAGGGTAATTAAAAATAACTTCCACTAAAACAGATCCAGATAATACGAATCCTAGTGAAATTGCAACTGCAGTAATTTGAGGTAACATTGCATTACGTAATGCATATACAAAGAAAATTCTGCTCTCAGGCAATCCTTTTGCTTCAGCAAGATGCATAAAATCTTCTCCTTGATTCGTTACCATCAATGCACGCATTCCTAATCCCCACATTCCAGCACTTGATAAAATAATTGATAATGCTGGTAGCATTCCATGTTTAAAAATACTTACTACAGCTTCCCATTCCCAACTTGGAGCCATTCCAATCTTAATTCCCCCACCGAGTGGGAAAATAGTATAAACCAATGCAAACGAGAATATTAGTAGAAGTCCAAGCAAGAAATAAGGAATGGCAGATAAAACCATAAATATTGGCATTACGGGGAGAACATATTTAACTGCTCGTTTCCAGGCTAATAAAGCTCCCATTAAACTTCCAATAGCAAAAGCCAATATTGTTGCTACAGTAATTAATCCAATAGTCCAAGGCATAGCTGCACTAATTTTCTGGGCAACAGGTTGGGGAAAATCTGACATTGAAACTCCCATGTCACCTCTAAATAAATCTGCCCAGTAAGTAAAGTATTGATTAACTAAAGATTTATCCAAACCATATTGTTTTCTATAAGATGCCCCAATCTCAGCAATGTTAGTTGCAGCATATTCATCAAAAGCAGTAATTAAAGCTAATCTTTGCTCAATAGGGTCACCTGGCATCATTCTTGGAAGACCAAAATTCAAGGTTACTGCTAACCAAATGATTAGGAAAAAAACTCCAATTCGTTTTATTGCATAAGAAAGTTTCATTACTTTAATTATATTATTTTTTAAACTATTGAAAATTTATGATTTAAGTATTCAAACATATTTCGAAAAAATTTCATAGTGAATTTTAAAAATTCTTTCAATTATTCTTTTAAATTTATTAATTACGTTGCTTTTTTGATATTTGATAGTTAAAATTGGAAATCTTAAAACTTAATTCTATATTTTGTTTTGTTTAATTAAATCCAAATGTTTAATTTAAATAAAAGACATTAGATTTTTTAACATTACAAAATTAAAGAAAGGAGAAAATAAAATATGGCAAAACAAGATACTTTTTCTTTTTTGAAGTATGCTAGGTTTGCTCTTGTTTTCGGATTACTCCTTGGTTTAATGCTTGTAGTTACAGCTTGTGGTGGCGACGAAGAAGAAGCTGCTGCACCAGCTGCTAAAGAGCAACCTAAGGTAGCTTCACAAGACCAAGTTGTGAAGACTGAAAAGAAAGAAGTTAAACCTTTAAAGCCAGAAGCTAAGGAAGAACCTGCTGCTGCTGAAAAAGAAGATAAGCCTGCAAGAGTAATGGGTGGAGATGTTCCAAGAAACAAAACTCTTATAGTTATGCCTTGGAGTGACACTCTAGGACCTCAATTGCCTATGCCTGACACTTACAACCCATATCAGAATGGTGTTAATCATCAACGACATGCTGGTGAAAAAGGAATGATTGAATTCCTTTTCTACACTAACTTAAACGTTGGTGAAATTATTCCATGGATTGGTAAAAAGTGGACTTATAATTCAACTCTAGATTCAGTCGATGTTGAATTAAGAGAAGGTGTAAAATGGTCTGACGGTGTAGCTTTCACATCACATGACGTGAAACACACAGTTGACCAGGTAACTGCAGCTGCGCCTGACGTAAGGTATTCTCAGAACTTTAAAGACAAGATTGCTAGCGTTGAAGTTAAAGATGACCTCAACTTTACAATTAACTTGACTAAGCCTGACCCAAGATATTTCCAAAATGTTTTCGGTCTAGGACACGAGAATCACCAAGATATTCTTCCTAAACACGTTTGGGAAAAAGAAGATATTAAAACCTTTAAGAATTTGGACATACCTAATGGACACCCAGTATTTACTGGACCTTATAAGTTAGTTCAAATGTCTGCTGAATCTCACAAATATGACTTAAGGGATGACTGGTGGGGAACTGAAACTGGTTTCTGGCCTGAAGAACCTCATGTTGAGAGAGTAATGTACATCCCTGCTTCTGATGATGAAGTTGCAGCTGCATTGTACATTAACAACGAAGCAGATGCTGGACCTCCACTATTGGTTGGTACTTTCAAGGCTGCTATGAAACGTAATACTGCGCTTCAGTCTTGGGGAGAAGGACCTGTATTTGGTGCTCCAGACGGATGTACATTCAATATGGAAATTAACCACGAAGTTGAGCCTTTTGGTAATGTTGATGTAAGGTGGGCTTTGAACCACACAATTAACAGAACTCAGGTTTCTGCTTTAGGTTATGAGGGAGCAGTACCTCCAGTTTCTGGACCGTTCTCTTCATATGCTGTGAACAAATACATCAAACACTTCCAGCCATTAATCGAAAAATACGGTGGAACTGACCCTCACGACTTAGCTAAAGCAGCTGAGAGAATGGAGAAAGCTGGTTTTGCTAAAAACGCTGATGGTATGTGGGAGAAAGATGGAGAAGTTCTCTCTATCAAATTCGAGGTTGCTGGATGGTTACGACCTAATGGTCCAGTAGTTGAGAAACAATTAAGAGATGGTGGTTTTGATGCTACTTACATACAAAGTGAACAAGCTGTTATGGTTGACAACATGTTAACTGGTAACACACCAATTGGTATTTTCATTATGTGTGGAAGTATTAACGAACCTTATGACACTCTTAAGCAGTATCACAAGAAACACTATGCACCGTTAGGAGAAAAAGCACCTAACGCTGTAAATGCTACTCGATGGCAGAATGATCGTTTCAGTGAAATCATGGATAAACTAGAAGGAATGGCTCACTCTATGGATGACGCAGAATACATGTCTCTTACAGAAGAAGCTTTGGACATCTGGTACACTGAAATGCCTGCTATTCTTATAGCTGAGGAACTTCACGTAGTAGTTCAAAACGGACATTACTGGTCTGGTTGGGCTAGCAGAGATGATCCTTATGTAGCACCATACCCTTGTTGGAATGGTTGGTACTTGCAAACGCTTAAGATACGATCTACTGGAAACTAGTAGACTATAACGAAATATTTAAACGGGGATTCAATTTGGATCCCCGTTTTTTTTTTGCTATTATCTTTACATGAAGATTAAATCTGTAAGAGCTGTAAATATAAATTTCCCAAGACCTTCTGTTAAAACAAAACCTTGGAGAGATTCATGGAATAAATATGCCCCTAGAATTTTGCCAATAAATAAATATCCACAATTTTCAAAAATTCCATCTAAAATTCCTGGTTTAGGAGGTGGAGAAGTTTGGGTACAAATAACTGTAGAAAATGGTCAATGGGGACTGGGAAGATGTTCTTTCGGTCAACCTGTAGCCAATCTTATTGATTTTCATCTTGCCCCATTACTTGAAGGCCAAGATTGTTTTTCTATTGAATACTTAAATGACTTAATGTACAGATCTAATGCTAGATTAGGTACTGGGTTAACAAATGTTGCCCAAAGTGGAATTGATTTAGCTTTATGGGATCTAAAAGGGAAATTATTAGATTTACCTGTATATAAATTAATTGGAGGCCCTAGCCGAGATCATATAGAACTATATTCAACGGGAGACGATTTAGATTGGTATATAGAGTTAGGATTTAAATCATTTAAAATAACAAATCCAGCTCATTATGAAATGGGTATAAAAGGTTTAGATTTAGTTGAAAAAAGAGTTACTGATGCAAGAGAGCTTATTGGAAATAGTAGTGAGTTAATGATAAATGCAGTCATGTCATATAATACAGAATTTACTATACGATTAGCAGAAAGATTAAGGAAATACGAAATTCGATGGATAGAAGAACCATTAATACCTCATGATATTGATGGATTAATATCAATAAAGAAATCAGCACCTTGGATGCCTATAGCAACAGGAGAAGATCATCGTGGAAGACATTCTTTTAAACAAATGATAGAAGCTAAATGTGTAGATGTTGTTCAACCTGATATAAATTGGGTAGGTGGTCTAACTGAAACTTTAAAAATTTATAATCTTGCTGAGACATCTGGGATAATTACTATTCCTCATGGTGGTGCTAACTCTCCATTTGGTCAACATTTTGCATTTGCAATGCCAGAATCCCCTTTTGCTGAATTTCACATGGGTTTTGACCCAGGAATTCCATTAGAAGAATTACCATATACACCTGGAATGGCATTACCAATTGATGGAAAGATTATTCCATCAGATGCTCCTGGATTTGGAATTGAAATCAAAGAAGATAATATAGAACCTTGGGATCATTCAAAAACAATATATAGTTCGGGACATGCCGGTTATGCAAGTTGAGGAAAAATGAAAATTACAGATGTTCAAATTATAAGATTCTCAGTTGAAACAGAACAATACAGCACTAAATGGGGATATGGAAAAATAGGAGCAAAGAGACGTGTTCCTAATGGTCTTATTAAGATAATTACTGATGAAGGAGTCAACGGTTTTGACACAGTATATGGCTGGGGAATGTATTATGATCCTCCTTCAGTAGATATTACAGAAAATATCATCAAACCTTTGCTTGTCGGACAAGATCCTAGAAATATTGAACGAATATGGCAATGGATGATGGCACATAGAGGTTTTTCAGAAACTGCTGTTGGATCTGTTGATTGTGCTTTATGGGATATTATGGGAAAAATTGCTAACTCCCCTACTTATAAAGTTTTAGGAGGAGCTAGAGATAAAGTTCTAGCCTACGCTAGTACATATCCAAATCTAGGTGATCCAGATGTTTATGCTGAACATGCTAAAGATGCAGTAAAAAGAGGTTACAAAGCATTTAAAGTACATGCTTATATTTTTTGGGATCCTATTAATAAGTGTCCAGCACCAGGAAAACCGAGTTTTCCTAAAAAAGATATTGAAGTGTGTGAAGCAGTAAGACAAGCTGTAGGTGATGAGATAGTCTTAATGCTTGATCCATGGAGTGTTTATACATATCAAGAGTCAATAATGGTGGGCAGACAACTAGAAAAATTAGATTATTACTGGTTAGAACATCCTATGGACGAAAGAAGGATAGAACCCTATAAACAATTAACTAAGGAACTTCAAATAAATATTTTAGGACCTGAAATGGAACCTGGCAGTTTTTATAGTAGAGGAAATTGGGCTTTTCAAAGAGCATCTGACATGGGAAGAATAGATGTTAGTTTTGGTGGAATTACAGGAAATAAAAAAGCTATCGCAATGTACGAATCTTTAGGAATGCAATGTGAAATGCATGTTGGAGGATTTGGTAATCTAGCTATACTTGGATCTACAACTGAAGAACAATGTGAATATTATGAAAGAGGTCTTACTAGACCAGAAATTGATAGAGATCAATGTCCTCCTTTTCTTAATAACCCCTGTGACCCAATGGATAATGATGGATATGTAGCAATACCTCAGGGACCAGGCTTAGGAATAGAATTTAATTGGGATTACATTAAAGATAACTTTTTACCAGATTTAAGTAGTAAAAATGTTAAATTTGAAGATTAGTTAATGAATTAGATAACTTCTCTTTGATAAATGATGATGAAGAAACGAAGGTGATTAATTAAATTAGAAGTCGAAATTTTTTATAAATTGTTGTTTAGGAATAAGTATTCTTTTCCCAATTAACTTGGATTCTATCTTTTTAATTTTTCCTTTTTGAACCATTCTGTAAACATGGTTCGAAGATACTGAAAATTGTTCAGCTGTTTCTTTTACAGTCCAAAATGTTTTATGTGGTGTAAGTGAAAATTCATTCATATTTTTAATTCATCTAAAATTCTATGAAACTCTAAAAATATTTCTTCATCTGGTTTATTACATGATCTTCTAGGAAAAGCATTATTTTTAGAAAAGATTCCTTTTCTTACTAACATATCTTTTGTTAACCACATAGCAGATCCAGGATCCATAGCAACAAGATCAATCAAAGTTTGATACTTTCTAAATTTTGATTCCGCAGCAAATTTATCTTGATTTTGCCATTGATTCCATATTTCAACTAAAAAATCAGCCATACTAGCAAATGGCATTGTTCCTACTGAGCCTCGTCTAGCTTCTTGAAGCATAAATTTTCCACCTGCACCACCAAAAATTATTAATGAATTATCTGTATTATAAGAATTCGTTTCTGCAACTCTAGGAATTGTAGGCAAAGTTTCAGATTTAACATAATTTAAATTTTTATGTAATTTTGATAATTTTATAGCTACAAGAGGAGGAACTTGAGCTTCTATCACATCTTGCATAAAAATCGGCAAATTCACCGATTCAGCTATTTCAATGAAGTAATTAATTAAATTATTACCAGATGCTCCTTGTGGAGGTTTTATCATTAATGCATCTGCTCCCAGGGATTCTGCTTCTTTTGAAAATTCCAAAGCTAGAAATGTAGCTTCTCCACCTGAATTCATAACTACAGGAACTCTTCCATTAACTTGTTGAACAACAGTTTTTAATATTTCTTTTCTTTCTGAATCAAGTAATGTGAAAATCTCACTACCAAGAGCTATTCCTAATCCTGTTACACCAACTTCTATACACCAATCTATTTCCTTTTTTAAATCATCAAAGGAAATTAACCCCTTTTCATCAAAGGGTGTAGAAAGAATTGGAATAACACCTGAAAAATAATTATTACTCATAATTTATCTCCTAAATAACTTGATATTTCTTGATATAATTTTTATCTAAAATAATCCCCCAACCTGGTTCATCTAAAGTTTTATAAAATCCATTCTTTGGCCCAGGTCTATTTTCAATAATATTCCAAAATAATGGATCACGTTGTGGATGAAAACATTCAACATATTTTGATTTTTTAAAAGATGATAGCATCTGTGAAGAAATTTGAGGTTCTTCATGATGAGCCATTTTTATACCATATACTTCACACATATTAGCTACCCTTATCCATTCAGATGGGCCACCACCCCATGAAGCATCAAAATTACATATATCAATTGAATCGGATGTAATTAAATCAAGAATACCTCTTCTACTAGTTTCACTTTGCCCTGCAGCGACCGGTAATCCACTCTTAAACCTAACAGTTTTTAGATCATATCGATCATTGATCCAACCTACAGGTTCTTCGAACCAGTCAAGATTATAATTCTCTACTAATTTACAAAATTTAATTGCATCATCGGTTGTATATCCCTGATTAGCATCTGCAATCAATATAAAATCATCTCCTCCTGCTTTTCTCATCTCAATAAATCTTTTAGAATCTTCTTCTGGTGTAGATCCTCCAACTTTCATTTTGCAACCAGCTAAACCCAATTCCTTATACTCTAAAACTTCTTCAGCTAATTCTTTATGTGTTCTTCCGTAATAACCTCCTATTGCTATTATTGGAAGTTTTTCATGATAAGAACCCCATAATTTACTTAAAGATAAACCAGCAGTTTTGCCTACAATATCCCATAAAGCAGAATCTACAGATGAAATAGCTTTAATTACAAGAGATCTATCTCTAAGGATATCTTTTGTTAAAATTTGCATTTCATCCCAACGTTTCTCAATTCTTAAAGGATCAGTTCCTTTTATAAGAGGAAAGATTTCATTTAATATAATTTCTCTGATTTGAATTTGATCATTAATTTCATCTCCGTTATAAATTTCCCCTATAATTCCATCATCAGTATATATACGAGTAACAAGAGTAGCTCTTTCAGACATTGAATAGAAAGAACCTTTAAAAGTTGTACCTAATTCAATAACTAAAGGAATTACTTCAATTGATTCAATTTTCATTTTGAGATCTCCTTAAATGTAAAAAATGCTGAAGTGGCTTCGTTTGTCTGCCTATTGAACTAGGCAATGGAACAGGTTCTGAATCTTCCCTTGAAATAGCCCAATTCAATAAATATGATTTCATTTCATTTTTAATCTCTTTAAAATTAGATTTGTTTGCTAAATTTGTCATTTCCCAAGGATCATCTTTTAAATCATATAATTCATCCAAATCACCCATAGGATCATAAATATATTTCCATTCAATCGTTCTTACCATTTTCCTTCTACCTTCTGCTTCTCTGGCCCATAAGCATTCAATTAAAGTTTTATGTCCAAATGGTTTTTTAAATTTTTTTAAATCTTTTAATGTAAAAGGAGGGCCTCCGGCACCATATTCAGAAAAAGTAGCTTTTTGTGGTTCAACATCAAAAACTGAAGGTAATAAGTTTCCCTGCATTCTATTTGGGATATCTATATTTTGTAATTTAAGAAGAGTTGGAACGATATCAATAGTGTTTACAACATTTTCTTCAATAATAGATTCTTTTATAACACCAGGAAATGAAATTATAAGAGGAACTTTCACCAAAGAATCATAAAAAACACCTCCTTTTGACATCATATTATGTTCTCCAGCAAAATCACCATGGTCTGCTGTAAATACTATAATTGTGTCATTTTCCAATCCAAGATTTTTTACTTTTTCAATTATTCTTCCTACTCCATCATCTACAAATTTCACCATTGCATGATAAACATCGACATTTTCTTGAATTTTAGATTTATCATCATTTTCCATGTTCAAAATTTCATATAAAACTTTATTTCTCTCTGGATGATCCTTACCAGTAATAGAATTATTAGCATTAGGAGGTAAAGGAATTGATTCTGATTGAACTTCTTTAAAATATTTTTCGGGAACTTCATAAGGACCATGAGGATCAGGATAAGATAACCAAAGAGCAAAGGTTTCATTTTTGAATTTATCTAAAAATGATTCCGCCTGAGTAGTAATCACATCAGTAGAATATCCTTCTATTGTATGATTAGTTACTGCATAAGAAAGTGTTGGACTATAAGAAGGCATATTTCTTCTAGTTGCATGAGAATCTAAAATCACGTCAGGATTTATTTCCCACTTCATTCCTTTAGTCTTTTCTATATCAGGAGTATGAGAACAGATATTTTTATTACATATCCTACATTTCCCCCCAAATCCATGACCTATAGGACAAAAAACATCAAATGAATCTATATGTTTTTGTTCTTGATAACAATGATTTTTTCCAATCAATCCATTTTTAAATCCTAAAGATTTCCATAACTGAAACACATGAGTTTCAGTTAAAGGTAAGAAGGTTTCATTTCTTCTACAACCAGTTGAACTAGGAAATCTAGAAGTAACCAACGAAGTTCTAGCAGGAACACATAAAGGATGAGGAGTAATAGCATTTTTATATAATACTCCCCTACTAGCAAGATTTTCTAAGTTAGGAGTTTTTACACCATGTTTAGAATATATTTTCAAAGATGAAGCTTTCATTTGATCAGAAATAATAAAAATTATATTAGGTTTCTTGTTTGGATTCATGAATACTCTCTTAATTTTCTGTTATAAAAATGATTATGCTAAAATATACTTTATCAAACTAATACCACATTTAGTGGAGGAATTTATGAATTTTAAAAAAATGTTATTGGGATTTGTATTTTTATCTATGATTGTAGTGATAGCTTGTGGAGGAACAGAAGATGATGCAGCATCAGATATAAAAGCAGAGCCTACCAAACAAATGAAGATTCCTGGTAGTGCAGAGAAATCTTCTGCAAAAGCTCCTGCTCCTGCAGGAAAAACTAAGGAGCCTGAACAAGCTTCTCCATTTAAATTAGTATCAGACGGAAAATTAACAGTTTGTACTGATGCTCCATATCCACCATTCGAAATGGAAATCGATGGTAAATGGACTGGATTTGATATGGAAATAATGAGAGCTGTTTCTAACGGATTAGGAACAGAATTATCAGTAAAAGTTGTTCCTTTTGATGGCATTTGGTTACTCCCTGCTGCCGGAGAATGTGATGTTGTGGCATCAGCTATGACTATCACTCCTGAAAGAGCTGCTAATACATTGTTTACACGTCCGTATTTTAATGCTGATCAATCAATGTTAATTAGAAAAGAGAATGCTTCTGAAGATATGACTCTTGAAAAGTTCAAAGGGCTTAAAATTGCTGTTCAAACTGGAACTACTGGTGAAGAATTCGCTAATAAAAACAATCCTGGAGCAACTATAGTCACATTTGATGAACCTGCTGCTATGTTCTTAGCTCTTGCTTCTAAAGATGTAGATGGAATACTCCAAGATCTCCCTGTTAATGGAGAAAGGCAAGCAAAAGATGATTCCGTTGTTATAGTAGAGGTATTCCCTACTGGAGAACAATACGGTTTTGCTGTAGATCCTGATAATGGCGCTTTAGCTGAAGCCATCAACAGATTACTCGATGACATGGATAACAATGGTCAATATGATATGATCTTCAAACAATTCTTTGGATCACCTGACATCGGAGGCGATCAAGCTAAGGCTAGTGCTGATTCTGGGCCTACAGGAGCAGCAGAGGTTGCAGAACTTGCATCTAGAGATGTTTCT
>CEUY01112958.1_pt1 | contig 19376 bp, 19 predicted proteins | sample 361481 | NCBI WGS metagenome assembly CEUY01 (sample SAMEA2622737, study PRJEB7988) | marine metagenome | isolation source: saline water (ENVO:00002010), including
ATCGACACCGGTAATGCGCAAATCTGAATTGATCAGCGATTCCCTAAACCTTCAGGGAACACGCTCTTACTGTTTTAGATGCTTTGGCAATATAGCCGCAGGAAGCTGCTCCAATTTAGTATCAAAACAGTATTACAGAGACAGCTCTCCCGTCGAAAAGCCTGACTAGACTTGAGAGCATGCGTGGAGCCTGTCATCCACCGCACAAATACTACCGGCGCACCATCAAGGAGGATCTATGAAATCCTTAACCCCGTGGCAGTTTCTTGTACTGCCGCTGACCCTGTCCGTCTCTCTGGCGGTTTCGGCGCAGTCGCTGCCCGAAGCCATCCAGACCGCTATCGACAACCACCCGGAGCTGCGCGCTTCTGCCAGCAGCCGACTTTCAGCGGAAGAAGACCTCAGGGGAGCACGGGCAGGATATTACCCGACGGTTGATCTGACCGGCGGCTACGGCAGGGAAGGCACCGACAGTCCGGCCACTCGCGCTGCGGGTGAGCACTGGGAAAAACTGAACCGCGGCGAGGGCGCACTGCGTCTCGGTCAAATGCTGTTCGACGGCTTTGCCACAGCCAACGAGGTTGGCCGCAACGTCGCGACTGTCAACTCCCGCGCCTACCGCGTACTGAGCACCGCCGAGCAGATCGGCCTGGCCACTGCCGACGCCTACCATCAGGTACTGATGCGCCGCGAGATGGTACGCCTGGCTGAGGAAAACATGCGCAGCCACGAACGTGTTCATGATCAGATCCGCCTGCGCAGCGAGCGCGGCGTCGGCCGCAATGCCGACCTGGATCAGGCCGAAGCCCGTCTGGCCCTGGCCCGCAACAATCTGGTTACCGAACAGGCCAACCTGGCCGATGCCGAAGCAGTCTATTACAGCATCGTAAGCCAGCCGCCGGGCGATCTGACACTGCCCGCGCCCATTACCGGCATGCTGCCCGAGTCGGTGGAAGCAGCACTGCAGGACATCCCCAATAACCCGTTCATCAAGACCGCCGAGGCCGATCGCACCGCCGCCGAACGCCAGTACGAGGCCGCCAAGTCGCCCTTCTACCCGCGCTTTGACCTGGAGCTGTCGCGCAACTTCGACAACGACCTGGACGGCACCGACGGCCACTACAACGAATGGCAGGCGATGGTGCGGATGCGCTACAACCTGTTCAGCGGCGGCCGCGACAAGGCTCGCATGGCGTCCAGTGCGCACCAGATCAACGAAGCAATCGAGATTCGCAACAATGCCTACCGTCAACTGAGTGAAGAGTTGCGGCTGGCCTGGAACGCCATGGACAGCGCCCGCAAACAGGTACCGATCGCCCAGCAGTATGTTGATCATACCGTTCGCGTTCGCGAAGCCTACCGCTCACAGTTCAACATTGGTGAGCGCACCCTGCTCGACCTGCTGGACAGCGAAAACGAGCTGTTTACTGCCCAGCGCCGGCTGACCGAAACCCGGTTCTCCGAGTACCTGGCGCAGTACCGCCTGCTGGCCGTAGCCGGCGAACTGCTGCGCAGCCAGTCGGTAGTCCCGCCGGCTGAATCCATGGCTCTGAGCGATTCCGGCTCTTCCAACTCCGATTTGCCGACAGGTCAATAACGTTTTGACAACGCCTGATGTACTGACGGGGCCGCAAGGCCCCGAACAGGGGGCGAGCAGCAACGCGGGGGACGACCCCCGCAGCCGCTTCGACGATCCACTGCTTGATGCGCTGCTGATTCTCTGCACCTGCCTGCAGGTGCGGACCAGTCGTGGCGTGCTTGCCGCAGGCTTACCCCTGCGCGACCAGCGCCTGACGCCGGAGTTGCTGCCTCGCGCGGCGGCAAGGGCCAATCTGCAAGGTCGAATCCTCAATCGTCCGCTGGACCAGATTGACGCCATTGCCCTGCCCGCACTGCTGTTTCTCAAGGATGGCCGCAACGTTGTGCTTGAGTCCTGGCAGGACGGCAAGGCACGCCTGCTGACCAGTGAATCCGCCGGCGGCGCCAAGCTTATGGACAAGTCGGCACTGGCAGAGCTGTATAGCGGCAAAGCCTTTTTTGCCCAGCCCAGACACCGCTTCGAGGTGCAGTTCGATTCCCCGCTGCCTCGCACGAAACACTGGTTCAAGGATACCCTGCGGCTTTCGCGTCGCCTGTATTCCGATGCGATGGTGGCCAGCTTTCTGATCAACCTGATCGCGTTGATGACGCCGCTGTTTGTCATGAACGTCTACGATCGGGTGGTACCCAACCAGGCCACGACCACGCTGTGGGTACTGGCTATCGGCATATCGCTGGCACTGCTGTTTGATTTGATCCTGCGCACACTGCGCAGCTACTTCCTCGATCTTGCCGGGAAAAAGACCGACATCATCCTGTCGGCGACGCTGTTTGAGCGAATTCTCGGCATGAACCTCAAGGCCCGCCCGACGCGGGTCGGCAGTTTTGCGCAGAATATTCACGAGTTTCAGAGCCTGCGCGACTTTTTGACCTCGCTGACCCTGACCAGCCTGATTGATGTGCCATTCTCACTGCTGATCCTGCTGGTAATCGGAATAATCGGCGGACCACTGGTGGCCATTCCGCTGCTGGCCTTTCCTCTGACGTTATTGCTGGGCTGGCTTATTCAGGGGCCGCTGTCGCGCTGCATAGATCAGACCCTGCACCTGTCGAGTGAACGCCAGGCGATGCTGATCGAGACCTTGGGCGGCATCGACCTGCTGAAGGTCAACTGCGCCGAAAGCGAAAAGCAGCGCCAGTGGGAAACCACCGTGGGCGCGCTCGGGCGCCTGGAGATGAAAGCGCGAAAACTCTCGACTCTCGCGGTCAACGGCACCCTGTTCATACAGCAGCTGGCCGGCATCGCGATGATTGTCAGCGGGGTCTATCTGATCGGCGATGGCGCCATCAGCATGGGCGGTTTGATCGCCTGCTACCTGCTCAACAGCCGCGCCCTGGCACCGCTGTCACAGGTATCCAGTCTGCTCACGCGCTACCAGCAGGCGCGCCTGACCATCGGCACTACCGACGAAATGATGAGCATGCCGCAGGAGCGCCAGCCTCAGGCCATTGCGACTCAACGCCGCCAGCTGCATGGGGCCATCGAGGCACGGGACCTCTGCTTTACCTATCCCGGTCAGCAATACCCCGCGCTCGACCACCTGAACCTGCGCATCCTGCCCGGCGAGCACATCGGCATCATCGGACGCAGTGGTTCGGGCAAAAGCACACTGGAGAAGCTGCTGCTGAATCTGTATCAGCCCGACAGCGGACATCTGCTGGTTGATGGCGTTGATATCCAGCAACTGGAGGTAGCCGACCTGCGCCACAACATCGGTTACGTACCGCAGGATATTCAACTGTTCAACGGCACCCTGCGCGACAACCTGACCCTGGGCGCGCGCTACGTAGACGACGAGCGCCTGCAGCAAGTAGCCGACATGGCCGGGGTTAGCGAGTTCGCCCGCCTGCACCCGCTTGGGCTGAATCTGCAGGTTGGCGAGCGCGGCATGAACCTCTCGGGCGGCCAGCGGCAGGCCGTGGCAGTGGCCCGCGCGCTGCTGCTTGACCCGCCGGTACTGGTGCTGGATGAACCCACCAGCGCCATGGACAACAGCAGTGAGGAACGCCTCAAGCGTCAGCTGCAACCCATTTTGCACAACCGTACGCTGTTGCTGGTGACCCACCGGGCTTCAATGCTGTCGCTGGTGAGCCGGCTGATTGTGATTGACGGCGGCAAGATTGTCGCCGACGGCCCCAAGGAACAGGTACTGGAAGCCTTGCGCAAAGGACACGTGAATGTCGCACGGAGCTAAACCCACCCTGCAGTTGGGTAACAAGCCTGCCCCCGCTAGCGCCGCGGCTGCAGACACGCCATTGCCGGATCTGACCCACGCCATTCTGGAGGACTCCCCCAGATCAGCTCGGCTGATGCTCTGGGCGCTGGTGGCGTTTTTGCTGACCGGGCTGCTTTGGGCACACTTTGCCAAGGTGGAGGAGCTGACACGCGGGCTGGGCAAGGCCATCCCGCCCGGCAAGCTGCAGCGGGTGCAGAACCTGGAAGGCGGCATCGTTGCCGAGATTCTGGTCCGCGAAGGTCAGATCGTCGAGAAAGGCGCCCCGCTATTGCGCCTCGACGACACCCGGTTCGCCTCCAATGTCCAGGAAACCCGGGCCGAACAGCTTGGCAAACAGGCGACCCTTGCCCGCCTGACTGCCGAAGTCGAAGGCGGCGAGCTGGTCATGCCGGAAGAAGTGCTGACCGAGGCGCCAGAGCTGGCAGAGGCGGAAATCGCCCTGTATCGGTCGCGCCAGAGCCGTCTGGCGGATGAACTGGCAATTCTCGACGAGCAACGTCGCCAACGTGAACAGGAATTGAACGAACTGCGCTCGAAGCAGCGTCAATTCCGCAATAGCCTGGGGCTCTTACAGCGCGAAATCAGCATGTCGGCTCCCCTGGTGAAAGACGGCGCCATCTCCGAGGTAGAAGTGCTGCGCCTGCGCCGCGCCGAGGTAGAAACGCGCGGCAACCTGGACGGCACGACACTGGCCATCCCAAGGGCGGAATCAGCGCTGCGCGAAGCAGAGCGCAAGGCCGAGGAGGCGCAGAACCGCTTCCGCAGCGAGGCGCTGGAAGAGCTGAACCAGACCCGCATTGATCTGCAGAAAACCTCCGCCTCGGGCCTGGCCCTGGAGGACCGTGTGCGCCGTACCCTGGTGACGTCTCCGGTCCACGGTATTGTTCAGCAGTTGCTGGTCAACACCATTGGCGGCGTTATTCAGCCAGGCAGTGATCTGGTGGAGATCATTCCGCTGGAAGATACCCTGCTGTTCGAGGCGCGCATCCGCCCGCAGGACATTGCCTTCCTGCATCCAGGCCAGGAGGCCATGATCAAGATTACCGCCTATGACTACACCATTTATGGCGGGCTCAAGGGGGAACTGGAGCATATCAGCGCCGATACGGTCACTGACGAGAATGGCGACAGCTTCTATCTGATCCGCCTGCGTACCGACAAGAACCACCTGGGCAGCGAGGAGAATCCGTTGCTGATCATCCCCGGGATGGTCGCCAGTGTCGACATCATTACCGGCCGCAAGAGCATCCTCAGCTACCTGCTCAAGCCGGTACTACGCGCCCAGGCCGAGGCGCTGCGCGAGCGCTGATTGCGCTCAGGCTGCAGCGCCGACCCAGCGCTGCAGCAGCGACAGCACCTCATTTGGCGAGCGATAGCCATTGCCCAGCAGCGCCAGCTGCCCGTCGCGCTCGGCGAACAGAATCGGCAGCTCGGCCAGCCCCCGATCAGCCGCCCAGCCCCAATCCTCATCGAGCAGTTGCTGCGTATCGGCCTGATCGAAGCGTGCTGCAAATTCGACCGGGTCATAGCCGTTGGCAGCGGCAATCTCAAGCAAGACCGCTGGCCGGGTAATATCCATGCATTCGGCGAAAAACGCCTGCTGCATGGCCCGAACAAAGGGCCACAGCCGCTCGACGTCGAGCGCCCGCGCAACAATCAGTGCCTGACTGGCGGGACGCACGTTGTAGATCAAGGGTTCGGGCAATGCCTGCGGGTCGGAAAACGGCTGACCACTGAGCGCAGCGACTGATTGCCAGTGGGCGGCCAGCGCCTGGCGGGAGGCGTTATCAAGCGGCGCCTGCAGGTGCGGCCGCAAGCTGCCGGCCACCAGGTGGACCGGCACATCAGGATGTGCCTGAAATATCGCATCAATCAGCGGCGCCAGACCCCAGCACCATGAACACATCGGGTCCATCACGTAGATCAGGCGCTGCTGCATGGCGTACTCCGGGTCGGTCAGCTATCGGCCTTGGCGTTGGGCGAGGCCAGTTGCGGGGGCATGCCAATCGGATGCGGAAGGTTGCGCGCCTTGGCCAGCTGAATCTGGCGCTGACGCTCTTCGGCGCGTTGCCGGGTTTTCTCCGGCAGGCTGTCGTAGCAATGCGGGCAACTGATGCCCTCTTCGTATTGCGGCGATGCCATATCCTCGGCGGATACCGGGTGACGACAGGCGTGACACTGATCGAATGACCCCGGGGCCAGATCATGGCGCACGGTTACCCGGTTGTCGAACACGAAGCACTCACCGTTCCACATCGACTCTTCGGCCGGCACATCTTCAAAGTACTTGAGAATACCGCCCTTGAGGTGAAATACCTCGTCAAAGCCTTCCTCCAGCATATAGCTGGAGGCCTTTTCGCAGCGGATGCCCCCGGTACAGAACATTGCCACCTTTTTGTGACGTTTTGGATCGAAGTGCGCGCGCACGTATTCCGGAAACTCGCGAAAGGTCTTGGTTTTCGGATCGATCGCCCCCTGGAACGTGCCGATCGAGACTTCGTAGTCGTTGCGGGTGTCGATCAGCAGTACCTCGGGATCGCTGATCAGTGCGTTCCAGTCCTTTGCCTCGACATAGGTGCCGACCTTGCTGGTCGGCGAAATGCCGGGCACGCCGAGGGTGACGATTTCTTTCTTGAGCTTGACCTTGGTGCGGTAGAACGGCATCTCGTCGCAGTAGGACTCCTTGTAGTCCAGGTCTGCCAGACGGGTATCGGAACGCAGCCAGTCCAGCACCCGGTCCATGCCGTCACGGGGGCCGGCGATGGTGCCATTGATGCCCTCTCGCGCCAGCAGCAGGGTACCTTTGACGCCGTTGGCGACAAGGGTATCAAGCAGGGGTTGGCGAAGAGCTTCGTAGTCGTCCAGCTGGACGAACTTGTAGAGTGCCACAACAACGATTGCAGACATGCTTACCTCGGTATTCAGTGAGCGCCCGCGTAAAGGGCGTACGTTTTGAAGCGCCGCATTCTAGCAAAGTGACCGCCGGCGACAAACCACCGGCAGACGGAGGGTCAGTGCTGGTCTGCCTTGCTGCCACCCAGGCAGTTGGGCGAAGCCGGCGCCTGCTGACGCTGCTGCCACTCGGCCGGTGTGTAAGTGTGCAGGGCCAGCGCGTGAATACGCTGCATCAGCTCGCCCAAGGTGGCATATACCAGCTGGTGCCGCTTGACCGAATTGAGCGCGCTGAAGCGCTCACTGACCACAACCGCCTTGAAATGCGACTCCGAGCCGGGCGGCACGCTGTGCATATGGCTTTCGTTGATCAACTCCAGATGCGCAGGATTCAGAGCCTGCAGGGCCTGTTCAAGTGCTTGTTGGACGACAGCCATAGTCATCTCCTGAAAAAAGTTTTCTCGTAATAGCGGCGGCCTTGGCATTCGCAGGGCGGACTAAGCGCAGCGTATCCGCAGTGCTCCCACATTTTCAGCCCCGGTGGCCAACGCTATGCGTTGACCACCCTACAGGCGATATGTCGCTGGGCCCGGCAAAGCAGCCGATGACGATGCCGGGCCACGGCGGGGATAATGCGTAGGGCGGACTAAGCGTAGCGTGTCCGCCATCGATGCTTGGCAACCATTCTAACGCAACAATCGACCGACGATTGCCTCAGGACCCGGCTGGCGGTGGTGTAACGGCAAGGCGGCGCAGACGCCGCTGCCGAATGCTGTTCATCAGGCTTGGTGCCAGCGCAATCAATGCCGAGCCAGCAACCACCATCAGTGCGCCCAGATAGGCGAGGCTGTTGAGAATCTCCGGCTCGATCACCCCCGGCCAGAGCATGGCGCCAAGGGCCACCAGCGAGAAGGTAAACAGCGGCGTGGTAGTCACGGTCGCGCTCACCCGGGACGCCTCCCAATGCGCCAGCGCTTCGGCAAAGGCACCGTAGGCAACCAGCGTATTGAGGCAGCAGCCCAGCAGTAGCCAGCCTTGCAGAGGAGTGAGGCTGAGCACCTGGGTTGGTGTAGCAAGCGGGGTGATCAGCGCAGCGCACGAGAGGTAGATGACCATCATCACCGATACCGACGACCAGACCGTCAGCAGCTGTTTCTGGGCCAGGCCGTAAAGCGCCCAACTGAAAGCCGAGGCAATGGCGATCAGGATACCCAGGGTGTAGCTGCTCATTTGCGTCATCAACTCAACCAGTCGCTGATTGAAGAACAGCGCAAATCCCGGCAACAGGACGACCAGCCCGAGTACCTGGCCGACCCCGAAACGCTCGCGGAAAAGCAACATGCTGCCAATCATCAGCATGATCGGCGCGGTCTGAATAATCAGTTGCATGGTCCCGGCCGACAGCCGGTTGAGCGCCATCAGATAGAGCACGTAGTTGAACGCCAGACCCAGCACGGCGATAACCAGCAAGCCCCGATTGCGCGTCGACAGCGCACGAATCGAGGGCAGCTTGCGTTTGGCGGCCAGCCAGATCAGAAGCACCAGACCGGCGCTCAGCAGGCGATACCAGGTCACGGTATAGGGGTCCATGACCTTGAGCACTTCCTTGAGCATGATCGGCAGCACACCCCAGAGCAGAGTGGTGGTTAACGCCAACAGGAATCCGTACAGCCAACGGCCGGATGAAACATGCATGCTGCAAACTCGGAAAGCAAAGGGAGGGAACGCTATTCTAGAAAGCCGCCTCGCATCGCAACAGAGACAGTTTCAGCTGGCTTGCACCCCTAACTGTACCGGTCAGGCCTCGGTTGCAGGCTGCGCGTCGGTGACCCGGTGCCACTGCCGCCCCTGCTCATCCGGCGCCACCCTGTAGCGCGCCCAGCGGACAAACTCGCTGACCCGGCAGATGCCATTGCCACCCTCGCCCGCACCCTTGATGATGCGGTAACGCACGCGGCCAGCGCGCCCCGGCCGGCTGACTACCTGCAGCACCTCGCGCACCGACCAGTTCCGACCCGGCAAGCCGTTGCTGTAGAAGCCACCCGGCTCCAGGTCGGCCGCAGTCACGCCCTTGCTCTGCGCGTTGGCGTTGGCCAGTTCGACAAGTCGCAGCAGATCGTTGAAGTCGATATCCATGTAGGCGTTCATTTGCTTGAGCGCATGCTCGAAATCTTCCGGCGCGATACCCGGCGCCCGGCCTATGGCATGCCGAGTCAACGGCAACGGGTAGCGCCGGCTGGTGAACAGGCTGTTGAACAGCACGGCAAACAGCACAATAACCAGTACATCAAGCAAGATCGGATAGAGCACGAAACTGAAGCCCGCATCGACAATCTGCGGCCCGCCCAGCACCACAATCATGGCGGTTGCGCTGCCCGGCGGATGCAGGCAGCGGGCATACATCATGATGATGACGCTCCCCCCCACAGCCAGGGCGGCGAGCCAGAACCCGGAAGGCAACCACTGCACACAGGCCACTCCGAACAGCGCAGACAGCACATGGCCGCCAATGACCGACCAGGGTTGCGACAGGGTGCCGTGGGGCATGGCGAACACCAGCACCGCGCTGGCGCCCATCGAGCCGGTCACCCACAGCGCACTCTCTGCGCTCATCACCAGATGGGTAATCCAGTACAGCAGAATCAGCGCCAGCGTCGTGCCCAGCGCCGAGATCAGCTTTTCCTGATGGGTGGTACTGTCCGGGCGCCAACCGAGGAATCTGAGCCACCGGCGCAACCACCGCACACGAATCACCTGTCTGAATCCCCCAATTTTGTCACCATGCGCAAGATGATAGCGCGTTCCGCCCATCCGCGAACTGCTAAGCTGCCTGAGAAACCCTCTGCTGGAGCACGAACATGCACGACCTGGCCGAACGAGAATTGACATCGGCGGATAACGCCAGCGTACTGGTGCAGGAGCAGATTCTGGCCCTGCTGACCGCCCTCCCCGACTGGGAGCTGAATTGTGTCGAGGGCATTCACCGCATTGAACGGGTCTACCCCTTTGCCGACTTCGCCAGTGCCCTGGCGTTCGCCAACCGGGTCGGCGCTCTGGCAGAGGAAGAGGATCATCACCCGGCGCTGCTGCTGGAGTGGGGGCGGGTCACCACCAGTTGGTGGAGTCACTCGCTGGGCGGAGTACACATCAACGATCTGATCATGGCGGCGCGCACCGAGCGGCTATTCCAGAGCGGCGAGCCCCGCTGAGGGCGATTGGCGACATCACCGCGTGCGCTTGTAGCCATTTTGTCTAACACAATTCCACGCCGGGCCGGAACACCCGGGCATCGCGTGCTATAACAAAAAACAGGCACTATTTATCGCTACCGCGATCCGTTTTGCGGCCTCACGTCCAACCAGACCATGCGCCGCCTGATACCCACAAGGTATTCATGCTAATAAAAACAAGAAGGCATATGCCATGAAATCGCTGCTCAAACCCAAATGGTCCACCGTTGCGCTGGTTGTCCTGGCTACCTGGCTGCTGCTGATTCTGCCCAATATGGGGTAACGGCGGTCAGCACGGTACAATAACCGGGAATCCCGTATCCCCGGAGCCTGCGTGAGCGCACCTACTGTCGAGTCTGCCGACCTGGTCTGGATGGAAGGCGACCAGCCCTTCTCCAGTCGCTTTGATGATGTCTATTTTTCCCGCGACAGCGGCCTGGAAGAGACCCGGCACGTCTTTTTGACCCACAACCGCCTGGCAGAGCGCTGGCGCGCGATGGCCGCTGGCGAGCATTTCTGCATCGCGGAAACCGGGTTCGGCACCGGACTTAACTTTCTCGCCGCCTGGCAGCTGTGGCAGGCCAGCGCGCCCGACGATAGCTATCTGCACTTCGTCAGCACGGAAAAATACCCGCTCACGCGCACGGACCTGCAACGCGCCCTGGCGATCTGGTCAGAGCTGGCAGACCTGAGTGCCGAACTGCTGGGTCAATATCAGGATCTGACGCCCGGCTGGCAGCACTTTTCCTTTGCCGGCGGACGCGTCACCCTGACCCTGCTGATTGGCGATCTGTTCGATACCCTGCCGGAGTTGGACGCTGCCGTTGACGCCTGGTTTCTCGACGGGTTTGCTCCGGCACGCAATCCGGACATGTGGCAGCCGGCGCTGTATCAGCGCATGGCGGAACTGTCACGGCCGGGTGCCACGGTCGCGACCTTTACCAGCGTCGGTGATGTGCGCCGGGGGCTGATCGCTGCCGGCTTCGAGATGCGCAAGGTCAAGGGTTTTGGTCGCAAACGCGAGATGCTCTGCGGTCAGCTGCAGCAGCCGCCAGCGCAACCCTGGCGAGCCCCCTGGTATGCTCGACCGGAAAGATCGGGAAAGCGCTCGGCGATCATCATCGGCGCTGGTCTGGCTGGCTGCAGCACGGCCCACGCCCTCGCCCGCCGCGGCTGGCAGGTACAGGTTATCGAGCATTTACCCGACGTCGCAGGTGCCGCCTCCGGCAATCCGCAAGGCATTCTCTACTGCAAGCTATCGCCCCACCATCCGCCGCTGTCGCGGTTTATTCAAAGCGCCTATCAGTACAGCCTGCGCCTGCTGCAGCGCGAACTGAAACAGGGCGAAGGGCGCTGGCATGCCTGCGGTGTCCTGCAGCTGGGCACGGACGACAAGGAACAGCGCCGACAACAGGGACTGGCAAGCCAGGGCTATCCCGCCAGTTTCCTGCAGGCAGTCGATGCCCGCCAGGCCAGCGCGCTCGCCGGCGTGGAGATCAGCAGTCCCGGCCTGTTCTTCCCCGCAGGCGGCTGGGTCAGCCCGCCCACCCTGTGCCGGCAGTTGCTTGAGCACCCCAATATCGAGGTCAGAACCACCACTGCCGTCGCCGATCTGCGCCACGACGGCAGCCAGTGGCAGTTACTGAACGAACAGGGCGATTGCCTCGCTGCCAGCGGCACGGTGATCATCTGCGGCGCCCACGAGACAGCGCGCTTCTCCCAGACCCGCCATCTGTCGCTGAAACCGATCCGCGGCCAGATCACCCATCTGCCGGCCGACGCACACAGCAGCCGACTGAAGACGGTTCTCTGCGCTGATGGCTATGTATCGCCGGCAAGGCAAGGCGAGCATCACCTCGGGGCAAGCTTTCGCTTTGACCGCCTCGACCTGACGCCCAGCGAAGAGGAAAACCGCCATAATCTGCAGCTACTGCAAAGCCTGTCGCCTGAACTGCACCGCCATTTCAGCGCGACAGCGCCGCAGGGCGCACGTGTCGGCTTGCGCTGCACTGCCCCGGACTACCTGCCGCTGCTGGGGCCAGTGCTGGACCCCGACGCATTCCTTGATCAGTACGCAGTTCTGGGCAAGGACGCTTCGCAGCAACCAACGGCCCCCGCGCCCTGGCAGCCTGGGCTGTACGTCAACACCGCACACGGATCACGCGGTCTGATCAGTGCCCCACTCAGCGGAGAGTTGCTGGCTGCCTGGCTTGGTGACGAGCCGCTGCCGCTGCCGCGGGACCTCAGCGAAGCCGTGCACCCCTCCCGTTTTCTGCTGCGTCAGTTGGTCAGGGGCAACGCCTCCAGCAGCCAGAGATCGAAGCAGTAGCGGCGGCGATAATGACCCTGTGCTAGCATTCGGATAGATCAAAACAAATAACAAAAGATCACACGCTGGTGGTCTAGCCGAGTGCACTCTGTATGCGTTTGTGCCGCGTTCTTATACTGTGCTGGGTTGCGCTGGGCATGGCCTTCTCGTCCTGCTTGGCGTTCGCCCAGGTTAGTCACCAACTGGCTGAAAGCGTCGATATCAGCAACCTGCATGCTCGCCTGTCACTCGGCCGGCAGTTGCTGCTCCTGGAGGACCCACAGGGCAGCCTGACTATCGAGCAACTGCAGCGCGGCAGCGTTCAGCCCTGGCGCCCGATCAGCAGCCAACATATCAATGAAGGCAAGGACTCATCAGTCTGGTGGGTTCAATTTGCCCTGCGCAACACCCTGACTACCCCCATCGAAGGAGTAGTGGAAATCGAGTATCCACTACTGGACAACCTGACGCTCTACCAACTGCGCTCCGGGGCGGCCCCACTGATACAGCAGGGCGGCGACCATCTGCCACCCAGTGCGCGCGCGGTTGCCGTCAGCAACCACTGGTTTCCGGTCACCCTGCCGCCGGGAGAAACGCGCTTCTACCTGCGCGTTGATACCGCCAGTACCGTGTTCGTCCCGCTCTACTTCTCCAGTTGGCCAGCCAGCAGCGCGCAGCTGGAGACCAGCATGCTGGGTGCAGGGCTGTTCTACGGCATTCTGCTGGGGCTGTTTGCCTACAACCTGTTCCTGCAGCTGTCGCTGCGCGAGGCAACCTACACCTGGTATCTGGCCCATATCCTGAGCATTTGGCTGTTCATGGCCACCTTTGATGGCCTGCTGTGGAAATGGATTGACGCCAGCATTACGTTACAGACTCTGGCCATCTACACGCTGATGTTCATTCATTGCGCCGTGTCGACCCAGTTCAGCCGGCACTATCTGCACACCCGCGAGCAATTCCCGCGTCTGGATCGGATACTGCGCGTAAAGATTCTGATCGTGCTGGCCGCGATGGTGGTGATCCCGGTATTCAGCACCAGCCTTTACAACAACATGGCCAGCCTGTTTGTACTGGTCAGCTCAATAATTCTGCTCGGCACCGGCATTTATGTCTGGCGCAAGGGCTTCCGTTACGGTGCCCACTACACGTTGGCCTGGGGCTTTCTGCTCTGCTCGCTGATACTCTCGACTGCGGGCTCGCTGGGATTTGAGCTGTTTGGTGCCAGCTACGGCACTCACTGGGTGAAGTTCGGCATGTGCGCCGAGATGATCATTCTCTCGCTGGGACTGGCCGACCGCATCAACGCCCTCAAAGAGGCACGCTACCGGGCAGACGAGGAAGCCAGACAGGCGCGCCTGGAAACCCTGGCGCAGAGCCGCTTTCTGGCACGCATGAGCCATGAAATCCGCACCCCGATGAATGGGGTTCTCGGCATGCTGCAGCTATTGATGGAAACCCGTCTGGATAACCAGCAGCGATTCTATCTGGACACCATCAGCAAGTCCGGCCAAACCCTGCTGACGGTCATCAACGACATCCTGGACTTCGCGCGTCTGGAATCCGGGCAGGTCAAACTGGAAACCCTCGCCTTCGACCCGGAAGCCCTGGTGTCGGAAACGGCAGGCCTGTTCACCGCACAGACACTGGAGAAACACATTGGACTGTATTGCAGCGTATCACCGGCACTGCCCGAGCAGTTGATTGGCGACCCCACCCGACTCAAGCAGGTATTGATGAACCTGCTCAGCAATGCATTCAAGTTCACCAGCAAGGGGCATGTCAGCGTCGAGGTCAGCGGCGCACCGAGCGATCGGGGGAACGGGCAGTGGGATATCCGCTTCGACATCAGGGATACCGGCATCGGCATAGCACGTGACGCGCAGGCAGGCCTGTTCGACTCCTTCACCCAGGCCGACAGCAGTACCACAAGGCGCTATGGCGGAACCGGCCTCGGTCTGGCAATCAGCCAGGAGCTGGTGCGCCTGATGGGGGGCACCATCACGCTGGAGAGTGACAAGGATCAGGGAACCTGCATGTCGCTTTCACTGCCGATGCAGAGCGCTGGCGCAGCACCGGACAAGCCGCTCGCAGGTATCGCCACCATCGTGACCCGTCATGCGGCAGCCCGCCCGCATTATCAGACCCAGCTCGCACGACTGGGCTACCAGGTCGAGCCCCCCGAAGGTGAGGCTTGCGGCCAACAGACAGCACTGGTGCTGCTCGACGCCCAGGACATACCGACCGACCGCCTCCAGCAACTGCTGCATCACTACGAACAGGAGAACACTCCGATCCTGCTGCTGCGGGCAGCCGACGATCATCGTCAGCTAGCCTGGCACGGCCAGGTGCTGGAGCAGAGCCTGCCGCTGCTTCCGGGGCAATTGCAGAAGGCGCTGGCGCTACTGCTCAATAGCAACCCGCCGCAGGATCAACTGACCGAGCGCCCGGTCAGCGAGCAGTGGCGTGGACGCGGGCATCTGCTGATTGCCGAAGACAACCAGGTCAATCAACTGGTGGTAAAGACGCTGCTGGAGAAAGCGGGTTACAGCCTGGAACTGACCGAAAATGGCGCAGATGCCCTGCGCCTCTACCGGGAGGACCCGGAGCGCTACGATCTCATACTGATGGACTGCGAAATGCCCCAGATGGACGGATTTGAGGCAACCCGGCGGATACGCGCCCATGAGCAGCGGGAACATCTGCCACGCACGCCGATTGTCGCCCTGACCGCCCATGTACTCGACACTCATCGCCTGGAGGGCATGACCGCCGGCATGGACGACTACCTGCCCAAACCCGTCGACAGCGAACAGCTGTATGCCTGTCTGCAGCGACTGATCAGGAGCCGAGCAATCCAATGACACCTTCGACCAGCAGCTTGCCACCGGTCAACAGCAGAAACAGGTAACACAACCGATAGATCAGCTGCTCATTGCTGCGTTGCAGCATCCAGAACCCGAGTTTGACGCCGATCGGAGCCAACGGCATCAGCACCAGCGACGTCAGAAGGTTCTCAGTGGAAAACTGCCCGAGATAGACATAGGCAGGGACCTTTACCCAGTTGACCAGGGTAAAGAACACGGCCAGCGTGCCCATCAGCACCGTTTTCTCCAGCCGCTGAGGCAGCATGTACACATTGATCGGCGGCCCGCCGGCATGGATGCCAAAGCTGGTGAAACCGGAAACAAGCCCCCAGAACCGGCCCCGCCAGACACTGGCAGGCCGCGCCAGCGTCTGATCACGGCGCAACCAGGCGTTTAGCACAAAAAGGACGGCGATGGTGCCAATGAGCAGGCGGATATGCTGCTCGTTGAGCACCCGGAACGAGAGCGCACCAAGCGCAACGCCGACCATTGCTGCAGGCAGAATGATACGCAGGTTGGTCTTGTCCCAGCGCCCGCGAAACGTACGAATGGCAACCAGATCCATTGCACAGAGAATCGGCAGCAGGATCGCTGCCGCCTTCTGTGGCGACACCACCATGGCCATCAAGGGCACAGAGAGAATGGCAATATTTCCGCCAAAACCGCCCTTGGCGATGCCATACAGCAGCACCGCGGGCACGGCACAAAGATAGAATAGCGGGTCGTCGATCATCGTCCGGTCAATACCCTCTTAAAGGGCGCGAGTGTAACATTGCCCCCACCGTCAGCAGAGAAACCGGCGCATGTTGATTCCCTATCAGTTGTTGGAACCAGAAACCCTTGATGCACTGCTGGAAGACTTTGTCACCCGCGATGGCACCGACAATGGCGACGACAGCAGCCTTGAGGTGCGGGTTGCCCAGGTAAGACGCCTGCTGGAACGCAAGGAGGTGGTCATCGTATTCCACCCCGATACCGGTGATACCAGCCTGGCCCACCGCCACAGCGTGCCGCCCGAACTGCTGGAGGCGTTTCTCGAGTAACCGCAGCAGGACACCTGCGTTGAGCAGTGTGTGACATATCAGCGCAGAGCAACCGCCGGAAAGCATCGGCAAAACCACGTCGAGCCAGCTATTTCGCGGCCTTCAGGTCCAAGCGGCGAGCTGATGACGATGCCCGGATGCATGCGCAAGCGCTTGGAGACAGGCCGGTGAGCGGCTACCATAGAGGCTTCCCCATGCAGGCATGCGAGGTAGAGATGAAACAGTTAGTTGTGCTGGGCCTCAGCGGCCTGCTTGGTCTGGGCAGCCTTACTGCTCAGGCATGTACCCCGGAAGAGGCGATTGCCAAAGGCGAGCTCCTGGCCCAGATGATCTACGATCGCACCAAGGACCAGCCGGGCATGGCCGATGAGCTCAATGCACGCCTCAAGGCGCTGCAAGAGCAGGATCCGGCCAACGGCCGCTACGACTCCTGCCAGGGCTACCAGCGTATCATCGACGAGCTGGAAGGCCGCGCCCCAGTCGACACACCTGCCGAGGCGCCCGCCGAAAGCAATCAGTAAATTCGATACGATTAACGTATTTTTTGCGTTATCAAATCGAATTTACCAGTCATACAATGGCGCAAAACCTATCCTTGGGAGATGCGCCATGACTCAGCACCGTGATCTGATCGAAGCCATTGTCGGGCAACCGGCCTCGGACGGCGACGGCGTGCGCCTGACCCGCGTATTCGGCGGGCGTGATGCTGCGCGTTTCGACCCCTTCCTGATGCTCGACGAATTCAACTCCGACAGCGCAGACGACTACATCGGCGGCTTCCCTTCCCACCCCCATCGCGGCTTTGAAACCGTCACCTATATGCTTGAAGGCCGCATGCTGCACGAGGACCACCTCGGCAACCGCGGGCTCCTCGGCCCCGGGGACGTGCAATGGATGACCGCAGGCCGAGGCATCATTCACTCTGAAATGCCGCAACAGGACCGGGGAACCATGCGGGGTTTTCAGCTCTGGCTGAACCTGCCCGCAGCCGACAAGATGCAACCGGCGCACTATCGCGACCTGCCAGCATCGGCACTGCCAGAGCAGGCACTCGCTGGCGGCGGACAACTCAAGCTGATCGCCGGCCGTATAGAGCACAACGGTCAATCAGTGACAGCACCGATCAGCGGCGGCAAGACCGACCCCTTGTACATCGATGTGCAATTGAACGCGAACGAGCACATCAGCTTGCCGATTCCGACCACCCACCGGCTGCTTGCCTACATCTATGAAGGAAGTGTCGCAGTGCAAGGCGAGCAGCGCACCGCCGTGCTGGAAAAGGGCCGCCTTGGGCGTTTCGGTGAAGGCGACAGGGTCAGTTTGCAGGCGGGCTCCGCCGGGGCCCGGCTGTTGCTGCTGGCAGGTCGTCCGCTGGGGGAGCCGATCGTACAATACGGCCCCTTCGTGATGAACAGCGAGGCCGAAATCCATCAGGCCATACGTGACTACCAGCTCGGACGACTGACCGACTAGGCGCCGGCGCCGACCTCAGAGGATCGGCGTTCGGCCGGCCAGCGCGTGGGCCAGGGTGCCGCCGTCGATATACTCCAGCTCGCCGCCGAGCGGCACGCCGTGGGCAATACGCGATACCCGAATACCGCGCGGGCGCAGCAACTCCGCGATGTAATGGGCGGTGGCTTCGCCTTCCACGGTCGGGTTGGTCGCCAGAATGATCTCGTCTACCGGCCGCCCCTCGATACAATCGAGCAGCGCCGGCACGCCGATTTCCTCAGGGCCCATGCCGTCAGTCGGCGACAGATGGCCCTTGAGCACAAAGTAGCGTCCGTTGAATCCGCCAGCCTGCTCGACCGCCCAGACATCAGCCGGGCTTTGCAGCACACAGAGCAGGCGGTCGTCCCGGCGGGGATCACTGCACAGCGAGCAAATCTCGGTCTCGCTCAGGGTGCGGCAGCGCTGGCAATATCCCACACCCTCAACCGCCGCCTGCAGGGCATGTGCAAGGTGAGCCGCTGCAGCACGATCACGTTCCAGCAGATGCAAGGCCATGCGCTGGGCAGTTTTCGGCCCTACGCCCGGCAAACCACGCAGGGCGTCGACCATCTGACGAATCAGCGGACTGAAACTCATCGATCAGAACGGCATCTTGAAGCCGTCGGGCAGATTCATACCCGCGGTAAAGCCGGACATTTTGTCCTTGTTTGCCTGCTCCAGCTTGCGCACAGCATCGTTCACCGCGGCCGCGATCAGGTCTTCCAGCACTTCCTTGTCTTCCTGCATCAGGCTGTCATCCAGATTGACGCGGCGCACATCGTGGCGACCGGTCATGACAACCGAGACCAGACCGGCACCGGACTGACCGGTGACTTCCATATTGGCCAGTTCTTCCTGCATTTTGGCCATTTTTTCCTGCATTTGCTGGGCCTGCTTCATCAGGCCTGCCATGCCACCTTTCATCATGACGCTATCCTCCAGTATCAGCTTGCGGGCTCGTCAATCGGACGAATCGTATCCGCACAAATTTCCGCGGAAAACTCCGCGCACAGTCGTTGGACCATCGGGTCATTATGAATGCTCAGTTCGGCCGCCTTCTGACGCGCCGCCTTGCGGCGGGCGGCGGCAACCGCTGGCGTTTCCTGGGTGGGCGCAGACACATCAACTGTCAGCGCCACATCCGCCTGCGTAACGGCAGCGATTGCCTGCTCAAGACGCTTGCGGTGGTTTTCGTTGTAAAGCGCACTATGGCCCGGGTCCAGATGGAGTGTCCAGTGCCCCCCGTCGCGCGCGACCAACTGGCAATGCGCGGCGATACTCTGGGTCAGACCGGACAGGCCCAGCTGATCAAACAGCCCCAACCACTCGGCCGCCAAACCGCTGGCCGGTGGCAAATCACTGAGTTCATCACCGGGTTCGTCAACAGCAGCCTCATCCGTCGATTCAGGCTGCCAATCGGCGATGTACTGACTGGCGTCCAGATCGTCCTCGTCATCACGATCCACACCGCTGTCGTCAGGCGGCGGGCCATCCAGCCAGTCTGCTGGCGGCTCGTCCTGCGGTGGCCGATACGGCGCCTTCGGGTTCAGCGGACGTGGTGTTTCTGGCGCAGGATGCTCGGGCACCTCGGCTGACGGGGCTGCCGGCGCGGGCGCGGGTTCTGTCTGCGACACCGGAGCAACTGTTTCAGGCGACACCACGGGTGCAGGTGCAGGTGCAGGTGCAGGTGCAGGTGCAGGTGCAGGTGC
>CEUY01018459.1_pt1 | contig 19340 bp, 24 predicted proteins | sample 361481 | NCBI WGS metagenome assembly CEUY01 (sample SAMEA2622737, study PRJEB7988) | marine metagenome | isolation source: saline water (ENVO:00002010), including
CATAGAAGAACGGGAAACTCCCGTCTTTAGGCGGGAGAGATTCATATAACAAGTATTGTATTACTTATGTTTAGAGTTTTAAAACAAAATAAAATCTTTTCTAAAATTAAAAACAGAAGATTGGCAAGAAATATCTAAATAAAAAAAAAGAGTCAGATTAAGTGACTCTTTTTTATTTAATTTTTTTCTTTAAAATCAAAAAACAATTTACTAAGAAACTCTTTTAATCCTAATCTCAATTTATCTTTGTTGTTACAATACATTAAATATAAATAAGCATATAAATGTATCATTAACACTGGTGGAAAAACTAAAAACAATAAAAAGTAACCAACCTCTTTCAATTCTAGAAAATATAAAAGTTTTCCTAATGCAAAAAATGGAACAAAAGAAAAGAAACCAACTAGGCATATTGCTGATATTATACCCATATATCCAAGCAATTTAGGCAAATCCTTGGACATTGACATTTCTGTATTAGGTAATATTAACTTCATTACAGAAAAAGTAATTATACAACCTGTAATTGAGACAAACAGCATAGGTGTTAACATAGGATCGAACTTCTCTAAGCCATTCAAATAGGAAGTAAATAGTTCATAACAATTATAATATATAAAAGATAAAGCAAAAATAACAGTATAAAAAATACCAAGTCTTTTTATATTAGATGTATTTCTTAAAATAAAGTTTTTCATTTTAATATCTCTTTGTTTAATTAATAGTCTATATTATAATATATTTAGATTTAAATCTCAACCAAAATATACTTTTTTCTCTATATCTAATTTTAATTCAAAATACTTACGAATTGTACTACAGCACTTATATTTCTTTTTTTCTTTTTTCAATCTATAAACTATTTTTTTTATCTCTCTTTTAAGTTCTTCTCTATCGTAGTTTCTATATATTTTTTTATTTAAATACAATCTACCGTCTTCTTGTTCTACAACCTCATGAAAAACAAATCCTTCTTTTCCTGCCCAATGATTTCTGGCTGTAACTTGATTGCCATCATCATCAATTATATGAATTGGAGAGAATATTACATAACCTTTCCAATCCTCTTTATTACTTTCTTTTATTTCTATTTTTTTGATTTCATAACCGAACAATTTACGAATTGAATATACACCTTTTCCATTAATTTCGTTTATTAATAATACATGCTCTTCTTTTTTATCATTATCAAGGTATATTAATTTTTTAAAATTATCATTTTGACGAATAGATTTAAAAACATTTTTGTTTAAAATTTCTTCTATTTCAAAAGAATTAACTGGTGTTAGCTTTATTATTGATTCATCTAAATATTTTATTTTATTTTTAGCAACTAATTTATTTCCTCTGTAAAAATAATCTTCATCTAAAATATTATAATAATTGAAAAGCCATTTTAAAATAGTTGAAAAAAAGTCACTATGACTTGATTCTTTCACATTAAACATTTCAGCCACTATATAATGAGCAAACTCGTGCAAAACAACCTCTATATTGTTTCTTTCCACTTCATAGTCTGAATATACTATTGTTTTTAATCTATAATATGAATAATCTATATTCTCTTTTATTTTTACTTCTGAGATTTCATTAATATTGAAATCTTTATATATTTTTTTTGTTAATTCAATAATAGAAGAATTAGTAGGTAATTCTCCATACAATTTATTTAGCTTAGAAAAACCTTTTTTGATAATTCTTGACAAATAAAAGTCCAGTTCATAAACAACTTCTTTTTTAGTGTCATTTTCAGAACGAGCCATTATATCTTTTGCTAACAATTGCATAATCAATCTCTTTTTTTAAAGTTTAAACATTATACTATTTTTATTCTTTTAATACAACTTTTTACGGTTCATTTTTATATTCATTTTAGGTTTAATCAAAAAGATTTTGACGAAGAAGGTTTTAACAAAGACGGTTGTGAGATGTACTATCTTTTTATTTATTTAAAATATCTATTTAAATCAATATTTTATTTGTTTTTTTAAAATATTCGGATGTTCCTGGTAAGATGGTTTTTTGAAAATTTCAAACTTTTTTTGTGATAAGTTCGGCTTCAATTTTAACGGTCAATCCTGTTTTTTAGATTTATTTTTGGGTTTAATCAAAAAGGTTTTGACGAAGACGGTTTTGACGAAGACGGTTTTGACGAAGACGGTTGTGAGATGTATTATCTTTTTAATTATTTAAAATTATTAATTAAATCAATGTTTTATATATTTTTTAAAATATTTGAAGTTTCCTGGTAAGATGGTTTTTTGAAAATTTCAAACTTTTTTTGTGATAAGTTCGGCTTCAATCTCAACGGCTAATCATGTTTTTGATGATTAATTTTTTATTAAAAAAAAGCCCTACATTGTAGAGCTTTTTTATTTTTTAAATTTTAATCAGTCAAATCGTTTACCAGATATTTTTTCAGACATAACTTTATCAACTGCTTCATCAATTGTTTCTATCACGCCTTTTTCCATATCAACTTTACAATAATAACCCTCTGGTAAGTTTTTGAATGCTTTTTCAAATTGTAATAGCGTTAATTTCATTTCTCTGCCCACTGTTACTAAATGACATAGCTTCCCACCAAGTTCAGTTATTATTATACAATTTCCTTTTGCTGCCTTTCTAGCGACCATTTCATAGTCAGGATTCGCGTTAGGAATTACTATAACTTGTTTCTCACCAATTTTATTAATTTCTTCAGGTGATTTAACATAAATAATTTCAGCTTTTTCAAAACCTTTGTGTTTTCCATAATTTGTTAAAGTAACAAAATCAAAATTGCTATACTTTTTAGCATACATGCTTCTCATTTTTGAAAAAAACTGTCCTGATTTTCCTTTATGAGAATCTTCATCAAGTTCAAGACCTGTAAATATATACCAATCTGTATGATTTGGATCATCCATACTTTGTTTTACACCTCTTGGTGATACACAATTCCAATCAATATTATGATAAGCGGCATTATTAACTAAACACCAACGTAAAAAAGGATTTTTAGGAATTTTATATTCTTGTTTATTTTTTGTATCTTTTAATGTTAACCAACCACCTTTTTTATTTGCTTGTTGAGTAATTTTTTCTTTATATTCATCTATATTATCGAAAAAATCATTACTTTTATGTAAATTTTCCATGAAATTATCTAATATATCATTAGGAGAATTCATTTTATCTCTTATACTTTTGATATTGTTAATTGATAGTTGCTCTTCCATTAAGTCTTCACTTAGTTTTTCAAGTTCTTCAATATCTTTTTGAGTTAATTTGTATTTATTGAATAAATTCTTTGATAGTAACTTTTCAACTTCCTCTTTATCCAACCAAAATGGATAATCAACAGTTACTTTCTTTAATAGAACCCATGCACTATGATTATCAGAATAGAAAACTTCATCAGTTGAGTTTTCACAATATGTTCTAGCTCTCATTCTATTAAATTCAGATACATAATCATTACCACCTGTATTAACAGGTACTGAATACAAATCATTTTGTTCTAATGCCTTTTCACAATCACTTATATTTAGTGATTCTACATAAGCATATGATTTGTAAAAATCTTTACCTATTTTTACTACACTGTTAAAATAAAAATAGTATTGTTTTTCTAACCATTCTTGATCTTCATAAACTTTATCTTCAACATATTCTACTGAATTAGTGCCAACTAATTTACCTCTACCACTTAAAATAGCATTTACATATTCGTCTGTAATACCTATCAATGATTCTTTTAAACCCTCAAAAGCAGAGCGCCAGTCACCTTCTCTAACAATAGTTCTAAAATGATTTGTTATAAATTCACCTTCAATTCTAAATCCAACTTTTGAAACTTTTTCTTTTGTTGTTGTGGCAGTCATATTTTAATCCAATTTGATTATTAATTATGTATATTATACATATTTGAAGCATACTTTAAAAGCTTTTTTTTATTTTATTTTTGTTGATTTTTTTACTTGTTTTTTATATAATAATATCTCTTTCTAAAATGAGATTAAATTATGAAAAGTATTGAAAAAGATAAACTTGCTATTCTAGAACAACGTGGATTGATCAAAGGATTAAGCAAATCAGCCAAAATTTTAAATAAAAAAATTAAAGATCTTGTTGATGATGCTGAAAAAGAAAAAGCTTATGCTGATAGCCAACGTTTTCATTTAGCTAATGATTTTGGTGACTCTATTGACCGTGATAAAAGAGAAGCTGCTTTGAAATTAGATCTTTGTAAGAGTAACTTTCACTTTATCTCTGTTTTAGAATCTCAAATTAAAGAAGAAAGCGCTAAATTATCTAAAATGAAAGAAGATTTTAAAAATAAACATGGTGAATTGCTTCTTAAAAAAATTGAAAATGAACTTCAAATTTTTGGTAACGAAAAACATCGTCAATCAAAAGATAACTTTAAAAAACAAAATGAAGTTAATAAATCTTTAATTGAAATTGCTAAAATTCTTAGTAGCAAAAGGCTTTTTAAAATTATAGAATATAAATCTGATTATTCGCAATTGAAAGAAAAATTAATTATTATTTCTAATTTTAAAGAACTTGCTATTCAACAAAAAGGTAATAATAATGAAAACAACATTATTCGTTATTTAGTTAAAAATAATAAAGAAGCTTTTATTGAAACTGCTAATTTATTTATTAACTCTTTTGTTCCTAATCAAAATATTGATGATTACAATAAATTAGAAAGATATTTTCTAATTGTACAAAATAATTTAAAAAATATTGAAAAATAGTTGATCTTTATTTTTATTTTTGATATTATTTGTATTGTATGTTGTTGAGATACAACTCAAAACTCTCACCTCTGAATTAAGGGCTTGTGGGGCAGACCCACCAACTGCTAGTACAGTGTTACCCTCTAAGGTAATAGAGAAGTGTAGGCGATTGGTTCTACCCCCTTAATTCTTTTTTTATGGAGTTTATATGATTATTGAAATAAAAGTTATTGAAGAGCACTTTCCTCAAAGTAAATCAAAACCAAGAACAATTGAAGAAGTACCCAATTCTTCTGGTAAACTTGGTAGCAAGCAAATTGAAAGTTTGAATAACAAATTTCAATTAGTTTCTTCAAATACATATCATTATGATTGTAGAAATTTTGATAATGTTACTGTTTTTGTTACTTCTTACATTTTTTCTGATAAAAAAGATATAACTACTCAATTATAATTATTTTTTTGATTTTTTTTTTGTATTTGTTATAATTTAATCCTAATAAACAATAAGGTTTAATTATGCAAAACTTAACTCAATATATTAATAAAATTAATACTATCCGTACACTTTTTAATGAAAAGAATATTGATCTTAATTCATTATCTGACTCTGATATATCAGCCATTAAAAGTAATCTTGAAAGTGATTTATCACCTGAAAATTTATTTGCAGATGGTGAAATATCAAGACAACAAGCTCAACAAAAAGAATTGTTTTTTAAAAATGTTCTTAAAGATCTTGAAGAAAAAACTCAAAAACAAATTCAACTTTATTATTAATTTTATTGTTTTTTTATTTTTTAATTGTTATAATTAACACTCTAAATAAATAGGAACTTTTATGAATACTCAAATCAAATTAGATGTTGTTGAAATTAATAATTCTTTTATTCAAGTATCTGGTTCTTCTACTTCTTTTGTTAATATCAGAAATATTTCAAAAGTGGATACACAAGAACTACTTGATAAAGTTCGTTCTGTTTCTAAAATGGCGCGACAACAAGGCATTAAAGTTTTAAGAAAAAATAAAACTCTTGCTTCTATTCGTGAAAATATGGCTTCTTATGAAAAAGCTGTTGAAGAATATCAATCATTATTCAGTAAAGTAAAAACATTAACAGAAGAAAAAGTTGAAAAAGGCATTTTTTGTGGCTTTTCTGATGATAAAGAACTTTCTGAAATTAGTTCTCTTTGTAACAAAATGCAAACTATGAACCATAGAACTCAACCTATTTCTGTTATTCACTCTATTCTATATTCTGTTAATCAAATGGAAGAACGAATTAAACACAATGAAAACTCAACCGTTGTTAGTTTAGGTTTTTAATTTTGTACTATCATGGTTCTATTAAAGATTTAAAATTAGGCACTATTCTAGTGCCTAATCCCCTTGGATATACACGCCAAAAAGAAGTTTCTGGTATAGAGAAACTATTCCACGAAAATAAACCAGAACATATACTTATTGATCGATTTAATTGTGTTTTTTTAACTGATAATATTGACGATATTGATAATCTTGGTGGTTTTACTGATTTTATTTTTGAAGTTGATATTGAAGATAACATAATAGAAAAATCAGATTTAAGCTGGTATACAAAAGCATTTCTTCAACTTGAAGAAGGTAACAGGGAAGAAGCAAGAGAAAGTGCCTTAAATTATTGGAATGGTGTTACTTTGGAAGGTGTTTTCGAATATAGAGTTAATCAGTGTATTATTAAAAATATTGTTGATTTTTAAATCTATTTTTTGTATAATTATCCTAACAAAAGCTATCGAGCAATTAAAAAAATGATTACAGTTTATAGAATTGAAAAAGAAATTAATGGTAACACTTTCGGACCGTTTACTGCTTCATGTTATGATTCAACTTTAACAAATGCTTGCAACTACTATAAAGAACAACTTGTGAGTATTGGTAATGAACCAAAAGATGATGGCTGTAAAGATTTTGATTGCTCAATGCTTTGTGGAATTTCTAATTATATGCACTTCATGACTTGGTTTGCTCCACTTTGGGGTGTTAACGCACTTATCGAAGCTGGTTTTCAAATCTCAGTCTATCACGTTCCAGAAGAACATGTTTTTGAAGGTGAAACGCAAATTGTATTTAGACCAGAATATGCCAAAAAAGTAGGAATTATTTCAATTGAGCAAGTTCTTGATACTCTTGAAAAATCTTACTTGGAAGCTGCATAATGACAAGAATTAACAAAGACTTCAAGGTAACAAAAGCTGTTCCTTTAAATTCTCATTATAATATTTGTAATAATGATTATAAACAATACGTTTTGTCTGATAATCATTTTTATTTGTATCGACTTGATATTTTATGTGGTTTTTCAGACTCTGATCATCCTGAAGATACTTTTTGGCAATCTGATAGAAGTAATTTTAATCCTATTCATTTTTGGGCTACTGCTGATAATGAAAATGATGCTTTTTTTGAATTAGTTCAAAGAGTTGTTTCTTTTTTTAATGTTATTTTAGATAACTCTAATATTAATTTAAAAAATATTGAAAAATTTATTGATAAACCAAACAAATATCCAGAACTTTGTCAAGCTTGGATTGAGTTAGTTATTGGTAAAAATTTATTAATCAATGGAAATTTAATTGAAGCTTGTCAACAAATTGAAGAATATCAATATAAATTTAGAAAAATGTGTGAACTAGTTGATGGTATCTGCATGTTTACTGGTTTTGAGGTTCTTTATAATGATTTTTTGGAAATAAAAAATATCAATAATTTTTGATTTATTATTTTTTTTTTGTTATAATAAAATCTATCAACAAATACTTAGGTGAATACTATGGCACAAATTAAAGTACCGACTCATTGGGAAGCTTTTGAAGAAGGTAATGCTTTTTATACTAAAATAGCAAATGAAGCAGTAGAATCATTAAATAATGGCGTTAAGCCAGAAACCGTTATTTTGACTCTTTTAGATAAGAATATTAAATTTGTTGATTCACCACAAGGTCAAGATGCCGATGCTTCTGTTAAAGAAGTTCAAAATCGAATTATTGCTTTTCTTGTAGAAATTTCAGAACCTTACGGTTATACAGAAGAAGATATCATTAATCGCTGGCAAAATACTTTTTATTAATTTAAATTTAATATAAAAAAGAGCTTTTTAGCTCTTTTTTATTGCTCTTTTTTTGTTTTTTAGTTATAATTATCACCTATTTTAAACTCTTGGACTATTTATGCTTTCTTTAAAAAAATTTATTAAATCAGAATTGGATGAAGATGTAAGGGATTATTTATGTCAGTTTTTATGGACTTACAGTGAAATATCAAAACAAATTTCAGAACAAAAAATTACGGCAATAGATTTTGATAATTGTAATCTTATGCAATTTAACAACTTTTTATCACATTATGGCATTGTGGGTGCTTATAATTATAATGAAAGCATTATTAGACTTTATACACATGAGATGGGATATGTTCTTTTAAATTCTCTTGAAAGCGAAGATTTGCTTTATAAGGGCTATTCTGAAGAATCGGAATATTACTTATTTGAATTAAAAACAGGCTCAGAACTCGAACAACATTTTATTAATAAATTTAAACTTTGTATTTTGGCAGGAAAATCTGAAATAACAAATGAAGAAAAAAAACTTTTAATTCAAAATTCTATTGAAAACTTCGACTAATTATGCAAATAGTTGATTTAGAAAAACTTTTGAATTCTAATTCTATTTTAGAATTTCCTGAAATTGAAAACGCTATTTTAAGATTTGGTCATGGCGATTGTCATGACCTCACCTTTTCATTAAATGAAATTTATCATTTTAAAATGATAGCTATTGTTTCTAAGTCTGGATTGCCTATTCATTCCTGTGTTCTTATTGCTGATAATCTCACTCTTGACGCTTATGGTATTAACACAATAAAAACTACCTTAAATCGTTATAACAAAATTTGTTTAGATAACATTGAAGAAGAAGCTGAAATTAAATATATTAATGAAGAATATATTGCTAATTTTGCTCTTTTGTTAGATGAGCCTGAAGATGTTATCAATGATTTTCAACCTATCCTTAATTATTTAAATTTAAATTTAAATTCATTAGTTAAATCTTGATTTTTTAGTTAATTTTTTATATAATAATATTCTTGAAAACTTTAAGGAATTATTATGTTTAATCTTGCCAACGTTATTTCTTTTTTTGAAGAAAATATTAATGACACTAAATATAAATTTAAATCATTAAACCTAATACAACAAAAAACAAATTCAGATTTTATAAAAGATTCTGTTATTCAGACTTTATATTCTTATATTTCTGAATATAGACTTCCTTTTAATGTTTTTATGAGCAATCCTGATGTAAACGCTTTTCTTAGCGATTATAATGATTCATTAGAACGTTATAAAAAACATGACAATGAAATTCAGAAACTTAATAATATTCTATTTGAAAATGATACAAACATTTCTAACAAGAATGATTTGATTTCTTATGTTATTATTGAATCCTTAATTGATTTTTATAATTCCAAAAAATACGTTATTCAAAAAAATAACAATGAAAAAGGTTTTTATACTAAATATTTTGACGAAATTATTAAATTAGAAAGTTCTCATGATTTTATGTCTTCTTTTGAATCAAAACCCTATGGCTTTTATGTTTGCAAATTACCTTTTCATCAACATAGTACATTTTTTTATGGACACAAATATGTAATTATTAGTAATCAACCTAATGCTATTTATTGTTATGAATTAAATAGCGATGTTAAAGTTAAACATGGTTTTCAAAGTTATAATTTAGATATTAGAAATGATATTTTTCGGAAAGATCATAATTTTAAAATTGAAATAAATGAAAATTCAAAAAGTGAATTATCTACTTATTCAAATGATAGCATTTTTAAAGACACTATTACAAAATTAGTTTTTAAATGTTTTTTATATTGGGCTGAATCAATGAAAGAAGAAACATTTGAGAAAGGTTACATTGGTTATAATAAATCAGACAATAACAGTAATTTTCCTGTTGTTTCTAACTTAGATACAAAAGAAATACGCTCATTTTCTTTTGAAGAACTTAAATTTAAAGGCGAATACTCCTTTTTGTCTTTTCTTGACGAACTTTTTGAAGATGTTATTGATATGCAATATATTAATTATTTTGCTGATAATGTTAATAAAATTCATCTTATAAAACATGTTTCTGATAATGTTCAATTTGAATTTGAAAAAAATTATTCTTTTGATAAAGATTTCTTTAATCAATTTGAAATTAACATTGTTGATAAGCTACCATTAGACAAACTTAAAAGCCATGAAAGAGGTTTTAGCCTAACACCTATTAATCCTTATTATTTTGGCACAGAAGAGGATATTAAAGAATATAACTTTAATATAGCAAAACTTAATAAATTAAGAATTTATTATATGTATGTAAAACTTTATTTTAAAAAACATGTGGCGAATTTTGAAAAAGAAATGCAATCTTTTTTTATTGAAAATGTTAATAATTTTGTGACAGAAAATGAATTTATTAATTTAGTTTATAAATTTGCTACGGGTAATATTTCTAACAGAAATGTAAAAGAAAACTTTCTTTATGCTCAGTTACCTACTATTGTAACTGTCAAAGATATTGCTTTAAGAGATAGAAGTGAAAAGTTTTACTCTATCAAAGATGTTGAAGAACTTGATATTATTGATTATAAATCAAAAGCAAAAGCTAAAAAACTTATCGGTTTTGATATCTCGAATCTTAATATTTGGAACTATTTTGAAGAAAATTTTAATTTAAATTTTTCAAAAGAAACTGAATTTTTTGTTTCATTGTTTAAAGCTTTCCATTTATTGCAAAATATTAGAGATAGTAAAGGTTTTGAAAATGTAAGTTGCATTATTGCTGCATTCCCTTATGAATCAGTTGATATTGAACTTTATAAATGGATTGACTTTGATCGCTTAACTAGGGTTTTTGTTCCTATGAGCAATAAAAATTATAAAGAATATATGACTATTCTTGAAGAAATTAAACACCCTAATGTTATTAATTGTAATTTTGGCTATGGTAATGGTAGTCATTGGTTTGGATAATTTATTATAATTGAAAAGAGTAGGTTATTCCTACTCTTTAATATTATACTAAATATTTATTGACTTCTTTATCTTTAAATAATATAATATAGGCATATGAAAGAATTACGCAGAGATACGCAACTTTGGTTTAGCGATTACGTAAAATTACCTATGTCGGGTTCGATTCCCTAAGAATAAAATTTTATTCTTGTGCTGTGGAAGCAGTAGGTTGTATGTATGTAGGTTCGAATCCTGCTCTCTGCACCACTATTAACAATGCCTTCTATTATGAAAATTTTTAAATACAATAAACAACTTAATATTATTGATATTGAAAATTCTAACATTATTTATGTTAATGGCATTCTTACATCTAAAAAAATTGCTTTTCTTCAAAAAAGAAAACTTGAACGTTTATTTAAAAAAACAGTAGCTATCATACATAATCCTACTATTGGATTTTTTAAAGATATTTTTGAATGTGTTTCTTACTCAACATTTAATCGGCAATCCGTTGTTATACTTTCTGTATCTGAAATTATTAAACATAAAATTAATAATACAAATGAAGAAATAAAGTTGATTGGTCACTCAAATGGAGCGACTATTATTAATCATGCACTTAAACTTATTGAAGATGACTTAACAGAAGAACAATTACAGCGCATTCATTTTATTGCTATGGGTTCACCTTTTGTTTATGATAATTTAAGCAATCATATTAACATTGAATACTTTTGTAACAGTCACGATCCTGTAACTCATTTTAATAAATTAAAATTAAATTCAAAAAAACATATTGTTGTTCATATTAGAACTTCGAAAGGTCATTTTTTTGTTAGAGATTATTTAGTTCCTATTAAAAATGGTGAATTTGGCAATAAAAACTTTTTTAATTGATTTAATTCTTAAATAGTTATACAATTTATATAACCAATAAAAATAGGATATATTATGACAAATTTTCAACAACTCAATCAAGTTAGCTTTCCAAAGTTTAAGAATATTAATGTAAATATGATGCCATTTATTGTGGGTGATATTAAATCATTACCAGAAGAACTACGCGCTTATCAATCTATGATTAATCAAACACGACTAAAAAAAGGTAATGTTGCCTACTTAACTGTTAGAGAGTCTATTTGTGACGGTTTAATTTCTCAGTCTCGTGGTGGTATCCATGTAGAAGCACCTAAAATGAAATGTTGGGGTGGCGGCACTTGGGGGGGTAACGGATTTGATGAAGGTGTTTATTTAGCTTCAAACGATGGAGCCTGTAATATTTGGAATGAATTTATTGAAGAACGTGACGAATTTGGAGCTTGTTCACCGACAACAGAAGGTCAAAGAATGCAAGCTAATACTCTTTATTGGATGACTGATCGTACACCACATGAATCATTAGTAAGCAAAAAAGGTTTTAAACGTCAGTTTTTTAGAGTTGTAGCTGATAATATTAGTGTTTGGTATTCACAACATAATACACCTAATCCATTTGGCATTAAACCTAATTGTGAAATTGTTAATCATAACAAGTTTCATTAAAATACTATTTTTTTTATAAAAAGTCACTTTTAGTGGCTTTTTTTTTGATTTTTAAATTTTATTGTTGTATAATTAAATCTCTTAAATTAACAAGGCTTTATTACCATGACTACTGCTTCACAACTTATCTCAAAACAAATTAAAATAAATCAACCAAAAGTTGAAGAAATTGCTCGACTTCAAAAACAAATTGAAAGTTCTGAGAATCGTTTGGATAGAAAACTTGTTAATCATTATATAGATTCTGGTGAAATTCTTGATTCAGAAACTCTTTTAGAAACTATTGGTTTTGATCGAGTTAAAAAAATTATTGTAAATATTTTTAAAAAATCAACTTTAAATAAAGAATCACTATTACAACCTGAGACTTTGAGAATTGTTGAATGTTTTAGTGATAAAGAAACCAAAAAAGTTGAAGATAATATTCAAAAATCTTTTAAAGAACTTTCTATTGCTGAAAAAATTACTTTTTCATTATTTTGCTCTGGACGTATTGCTTTATATAAAAAATTCTCTTTTTTAGAAAATTTTCTTTCTGAAACTTTTGATATTAAAGAATATTCAAAGGATGGTGAAAGCATTCTTAAAATTTCAGGATACAACTATGAAAACTATCAAGGAGTTCTTCAAGTTGCAATGAAGAAAGATGATATTAAAGGTTCTCAACGTATTGCTAAAACAATATTTGATATTCTTTCTACTGGTGCTTATTTATCTGATATTGACGTTTTTGAATCAACGCTTTCTTATCATGATAATATTTATATGGAACTTAAAAGAGAAGGCGATACCATTACTCCTATTGTCCATAAAGGAAGATATGACCAGTTTACTTCTAAAAAAGAATCTTTACTTGAAATGCTAACTGAATGTGTTGAATATATATCAAAACGTTACGCTTATTACGGTGTGGAGTAAGAAAAAGAGTTTACTGTAATCAGTAAAAAACAGAATTTGTTGATTATAAAAATAATCACCATATATTTAACATTTAGGAGAAATTTATGAATACAAATGAAAAACAAAATATTATTAATGGTGTAGTTTTGCAAATAAAATCTTTTTTATTTTTGTCTAAAACTAAACTCTCAACAGAAGGACAAGTCGATTTTTTAACTACTGAATTATCTGATTTGGATTTAAATCAATTTTTAAATCAATACAAATCTAATAGTACAATTAGAACAGATATTGATTATAAAGTACATCAAGTTGAAAATAAAAATGATATTATTGTTCTGTTTATTTTAAATGGTAATGATAAAATTGTTCTTGATATTGATATTGAAAAATTCAACCGCAACCAATTAGAACTATTTATATCTTCATTTAGTTATTAATTATTAATAAATTATTTTAAAAGAGGCTTTTTAGTCTCTTTTTTTTATAAAATATTTGACTTACCATTTTTTTATATGTATAATTATATTGTTTTCTTAGGAAGACTCATGGCTAGGCGGGATTCGAAAATCGTTTAACTATATGAGGAATCTATTATGAAAAAAATGAAAACTTTATTTGTCATTGACCGAGAAAAACAACTTGCAATCAATGAAATTAATTCGGGTTGTGAGTGGATTTTTGACAAAGGTGTTACTGCTTCTGTTAAGTTTGAAGGCACTGCTGCTATGTTTTTAAATGGCAAGTTATTCAAACGTTGGGATAGAAAACTTAAGAAAAAATTTCAAAGAATTAAAAGCAGACAAGGTTCTGATTTTAAATTTAAGGAATTTATGCTTAAAGATATTCCAGAAGGAGCTATCGCTTGTCAAGAAGATTTTGATCCTGTTACCTTTCACCAACCATTTTGGGTGGAAGTTACCGAAGATAAAGCTGATCAATACTTTAACGAAGCTTTAAGTTGCTCTGAGGTTGTAGAAGGTCAAACTTATGAATTGATAGGTGAAAAAATTCAAGGCAACTTTTACGAAATTCAAGGACATAAACTTGTTGCACATGGTTCTTTAATTGCTGATATTACTGATTTTTCTTTTGAATCTATTAAAAAATGGCTAAAAGGAAATAACCAAGAAGGATTAGTTTTTAAACATCCTGATGGAAGAATGTGTAAAATTAGACGTAAAGATTTCTTTGAATTCAAAGAACTCAACGGTGGACGTAAAGTTGATTGGAGAGATCAAAATATTGTTTTTGATTAAAAAAGAGCCTTTTTAGGCTCTTTTTTTTATTAAGCAATTATTCAAAATTTTCAACTAATATTTCATTAAACTCATGAATCTCTCCCGCCTAAAGACGGGAGTTTCCCGTTCTTCTATGGTGAAAGTTAACCAATTCAATTTTTGTATTTTCAATATTTTTCATTTAAACCTTTTTTTATTCTAAAATTAATATTTTTTTAAAAAAAGTAGTAAATGCTTTTTATAGTTTTCTCTATTTTACTTACTTCTAAATAAGGTTTTATAAAATCTGCTTCATAAAAATAACCACCACAAGGACCTGAGTAAAGATCTTCATTGTGTTTTCCTAATATTATATATTCTATATCTGGATAAACTTGATTGTAACCACTATAATCAATGACTGACCAATCATATCTACCATCTGGTAATCTTTTATCTTCGAATTTCATTGTTCTTACTGATAAGGAATCAGGTTGCCCTTTTAATATTTCAGAAATATAAAAACTGTTTTTAGTATACTCTACACCTTCAACTACAACTAATTCTTTTTTATTTAGTTTTCCCTTAAATATATAATCAGCTTCATATATTTCTTTTTCATCAAACCCCATACAATCTAGAGCATTTGATTTAAATGAAATTAAAGTCAGTAATAATAATATTATTTTTTTCATTTATAATTTATTCCTTTGTTTCGATTTCTATTAAAACATATTAATATTAAAAAACAAGTTTATAGTTATTTAATAACGAAGAACTTAGAAAATAAAAAGAGCCTTTCTAGGCTCTTTTTTTTATTTTTTTTAACTTCAGGATTATTTATAAAATTAATATTTTTGTTGAATTTTTATCTATTGCATATTTAATAGATTCTTTTTGCTTATATTCTTCTGAGTCACTACTGCAACTTTGAGTCAAATCAAGAGTACTTAATATTGTTTTTAAAACGTCAGCCTCAATAATCCAACAGCCAGTTACGTCTTCACTTTCAATTAGACAATCTTCATATCCTCCATAGTAGTCTACTATTGCTTCTAAAATATTTCTTTTAATATTGCTTTTAGATAAATTCTCATTAAAAGGAATATTAACATCAACTGGCAAAAATGAATCTCCTTGAAATCTTCCTTCATTATCATCAAAAGGAATTAAAACTAAATTTGAACTCATATTTTTCTCCTATTAATTGTATTACGTTATTTTAAATGATAATTTCATTAATGTAAACTTTTTTTAAATTAAAATTTTAAAAATCTTTAAGCTTATTATAATACATAGAAGTTAATTCTAAATATTTTTCCATATCTTTTTCGTTTATCTCAAATAATCTTTCATAATTTTCAGATTCAGAGAGCAAGAATGCTTTTCTAACTGCTTGTTGAGTTGAATAATAATCATTAATATAATTACATTGATTTAAATATGGTGATTCTAATAATGATTCATTGCAGTTTTCTATCAAATATAATTCTCTTTTAAATAACTCTTCTATTTCTTTTTCTTGGGTTTGATATAATTTTTTCAACAAAGCCTGTTTATTTTTATTTGAAATTTTCTTTGGACGTTTGAATTTTCCAGAAAAAGAACGGTCTTTATTAAATATTAAGTAATACATTTCTGAAGAATTTGAAGCCAATTCTTTGTTATTAAATTTTAAATTTATATTTTTAATTTCATTTTCATTATACATTGATATTAGAAAATTTGATCTTCTATATAAACTATCAAGTTCTACTGATTGTGCGAACAATATTGGTGAATATATAAGTTTTAATTTATTTAATTCTCTTTCAATAAACAAATTGTAAATAATTATTAATAAAAACAAAATAAAACTTATCACAAATAACATCATTTTATTATCCTTTACATTTTTTTAAAATAGTACAGTAGAAATGAATATTTTCAAGTTTTTTCTTTAAATCTATTTTTTTATGTGTTACTCTTTACTTCTTCTTATTTTTCTTAGAGGTTATTATGAATATACAACACGCTTTTCAAGAAGCTATAAATAATAATGATACTGTTAATTTTAATTTTTTATTATCAAATCATAAAAAAGATATTGATTTTTCTTATTGGAATAATCATGCTATCAGACTTGTTTCTTCTTGTGGGTACTTAGATATCTTTAAAGTTTTAATTAAAGATAATAAAGTTGACCCTACACTTTGTACACAATTTTGTATTCGTGGAGCTTTTAAATATTCTCATTATGAAATTGCAAAACAATTATTAAAATTTAAAAAAGTAGATCCTACTATTTTAAACAATATTTGTATTAACTATTCTGTTGATAACAATAATATTAAAATGGTTGAATTATTGCTTAATGAGAGACAAATCTCAGAAAAAGAAGGTTATATTAAAGCATTAACAAAATCTTATGTTTTAAATAACAATAAAAAAATGTTCGAGCTTTTATTCAAAAATCTTAATAAATCAATAAAATATGATATTTCAGAACTTTTTGATTTTGCTATGAAAAATCAAGATTTTTATTTGATTAATAAAATATTTTCTTGTAAAATAGTTAACACTTCAAACGTAAACAATAAGTTTAAGTGTACAATTTCCTTATAACAACTTTATCCGTGAGGTACTTTTATGTCCTAAGAAATCATTTAAATTTGTGATAAAAAAAGATTATTTAAAGTCTTTTTTTTCTTTACTTTTTAAGTAAATATTGCTACTATACACTGCTTTTGAAAAACAACGATAAAAATTTAATAAATATAATATTTTCACTTCTATTATTTCTATTATTTTTTTACCTTTAACTAATAACTGAGGTACAACATTATATGATTACACTTATTAAACTATTACTTATTATTGGCGGTATTGGTATTCCCGCTGCTGCTCTCTTCTTCTTGAAGAATAAAAAAATTGGCATTGGTTTAGCCATTCCTGGTATTTTTGCTATCCTTTACTCAATGGGTATGTATTACATTCCAGAAAAAAATTCTGGTCACGTAACCACAACTATTGGTACACCACTTAAATCTGGACGACTAATCGCTTTTACTGATGAAGGTGAACGTGGATTACAGTCTAAACTACTACAACCAGGTTATGGTCATGATTGGCGTTATCCTTACTTTATGAGTATCGAAGTTGTACCTGATTATGAAGTTAAGGCTGGACAATTTGTTGTTTTAACTGCTCGTGACGGTGCTATGAACCCTAATATTGTAAGTAAAAAATGGGATACTGAAAAAGTAGATCCTGTTCAAATGATTGAAGATGTTGAATATTTTATTAAAAAGGGCGGTGAACGTGGTATTCAACAATTTATTTTGACTACTGGTATTTATCGTCTGAATCAACATCAATGGAAAAATATTGAAGTTTATAATCTAACAGAAGTACAAGCTAATGAAGTTTTGGTTATTGAATCTAAGTTTGGTAAAGCTCCTGCATTTAAAGAAACTTCTGACGATGAAATTCTTTCAGTACCTCTTGTTAAAGATCGTTCTTATCGTGGTATTGTAAACGAAGCATTTGCTTCTGGATTCTATGCCATTCACCCACGTACAGAACAACCTCATAAAGTATCAATTGTTCTTGAAACCTTTATTTATGGTGGTGGCTATATTCCAGTAACTATGGATTTAGAAATTGATCCTGAAAATGATAAGCTTATTACTAAGAAAGATAATAATGGTGGCAAGACACTTCCAGAACAAAAAAATGGTGGCGCATTTACAGCTAAAACAAAAGATAACCACACTGTTCGTTACGATGTTCGTGTATTAGGTCAAATCGAACCTGTTCAAGCTCCACGTTTTATCGGTACGATTCGTGATCCTAAATCTCTTGACGATAAAGTTATTGAGCCATTTACTAAAAATATTCTAAGTAACCTTACTCTTGAATATAACGCTCTGGAACTTAAAGATAAGAAGAAAGAAATTGGACAACGTGTTTCTGAAATTCTACGTGAGCGTACTATTAAAACTGGTTTCCGTACTAAAACTGTTGAAATCACTAATATTGATATTCCAGCCATTGTATTGATTCCTGGTAAAATTGAAAGTGCTTCAACTGCTCTTAAACAAGCTCTTGAAGAAAAAGAGAAAAGTGTTGAGCAAGCTATTAAGGTTCGTAATATGCAAGACCAAGCTGATAATCAGGAAGAACTTGCTAAACAAACTGTTAAAAACCAAGCGGCTGACCAAGAAGCAGAACGTATCACTAAGTTAGCAGAAGCTAATAAAACAAAAGCTCAATTAGAAGCTGATGCGAAAGCGTATGCTGTTAACCAACAAACAGAAGCTAACAAGAAGCGTATTGAAGAAACTGCACAAGCCTTTGGTGTTCTTGCAAATATCTTAGGTGAAGACAATGCTACTAAGATTCTTCTTCAAGAAACTATTAATGAAAAAGCTTCTGAGTTCCAAACGCCTGACGTACTTGTTATCGGTGCGGGTGCTGACCAAGGTGCTGCGATTGTTAATTCTCATATGATTTCTCAAAGCATTGGGCAATCAGTTGATAAAGCAGTAACTAAGCCAGTAGTTAAACCTGTCGCGGCTACTCAAACAACTAATAGTAATTAATAAATAAATTACTAAACCATTAAAAAGAATGCCCCATAGATAAATCAAGGGGCATTTTTTTTAAATTTTTTTTATTTATTCTTCAATTTATTTCAATAATATATTGAAATAAATTGAGATTGTATTATAATTAAAAAAGTTAATAGACAATCAATTATAAATAATTGATCAGGTATAGAAACGTTCCTAAGACAAGCCCTATTAACTTTAATAAAATCTCGAAACAAAAGGTAATATACCCAAGTGCTTGATACTGAATGGTGTTGAGAAGAGAGATTGGCTTGTAAAAGGTTCTTTGAGTGCTTA